>ERZ773359.290-NODE-290-length-69317-cov-7.259262_pt1 | contig 69317 bp, 72 predicted proteins | sample MGYA00374955_ERZ773359 | MGnify/ENA primary metagenome ERZ773359 (study PRJEB29098, sample SAMN04486028) | biogas fermenter metagenome | study: EMG produced TPA metagenomics assembly of the Biogas fermentation microbial communities from Germany - Plant 4 DNA1... | reverse complement strand
GCTTCGGAAATACTTGCAGCTTGTATCCAGGATTACGGCAAGGGTGTTATTGTAGGGACCAGAACATATGGGAAAGGTCTTGTGCAGGAAATCGACACCGGCTTTTCCAACGGCGGCGGCCTTAAATATACAAAAGCCGTTTACTATACGCCTTCAGGCAGAAGTATACATGGCGAAGGGGTTAGCCCTGATGTTGAGGTTGAATTGAGTGAAGAGTTTGATACCACCTCAATCGAAGATATACCTCATGATAAGGATAACCAACTGAAAACAGCCATTGCAGAAGTCATGGCGAAAATAAATGAATAAAGACATCAACCAATACTGAATACCCATGAATATGATTGGCAATAATGTTTCATGGGGTGATAAAATATGACAAAGAAGGATGAACAGCTTAAATTGGAAATAGCCAAGGAGCTGGGCCTGTTGGAAAAAATTCAGTCGCAGGGCTGGAAAAGCCTTAGTTCAAAGGAAACAGGGCGAATAGGAGGCCTGGTATCCAGGAAAAAGAAATCAACGGCAATTTAAGCTGCAGGTAATTTACATGTACACCAGTTTTGCAGATTTTTATGACCGGTTGACACATGACATCAATTACACTAAATGGGCTGATTATTTGCAATCAGCCTTTTGCAGGTTTGGAAAGGATCCGAAACTGATACTGGAGCTTGGCTGCGGAACCGGAAGCCTTGCTGTTGAGTTGTCAAAAAGAGGATATGACATGATTGCCCTTGACTCTTCCACCTCAATGCTTGACAAGGCATATCAAAAAGCGCTTAAAGTCAATGCGGACATACTTTTTATAAACCAGGACATGAGATGTTTTGAATTGTATGGAACGGTGGATGCAGTTATTTGCCTCCTGGATTCCATAAATTATATTACTTCTTTGCCGGACCTTAAAAAAGTTTTTAAACTGGTACATAATTATCTCAATCCCGGCGGCCTGTTTATTTTTGATGTCAACAGCCCTTACAAGCTTTCCACCGTACTTGGCAGCAATATCTTCTATGAGCTTAACGAGGATATTTCATGGGTGTGGATAAATACATACAATGATAAAGACAGGACTACGACGTTTGACATTACTTTTTTTGTCAGGAATAAAGACGGACTGTATCGGAGATATGACGAAACCCATATAGAAAAAGCCTATACAGGAGAGGAGATCGCGGAGGCTCTTGCTTCTTCGGGATTGACCCTTATCGGTGAGTTTGGAGATTTGAGCTTTGATCCGCCCGCCGACCGTGAGGAACGTATTTTTTATATTGCTAAGAAAACCTGATGTAGTTATAATCGATTATATAATATTATTTATCAAACCATGATTTAATTATTACGCATTTATGATCTTTGAAGTTAAGGATACGGAGGGACAACCTTGGGTAGAAGAGAAGCACGGGAAAACGCAATGAAACTGCTTTACCAGGTTCAGATACAAAAGGACGACATTGAAGAACAGATCCATCGGTTCATTGAAGAACAGGAAATTATCAGGGAAGAGGATAAAGAGTATTTGCTTGACGTGGTAAACGGTGTTCTTGAAAATGCAGAGGAGCTGGATGACCTTATTTCAAAACATGCCAAAGGATGGAGCATCCAAAGGATGCCAAAAGTAGATCTGGCCATTATGCGGCTTTCCTGCTTCGAGATAAAATACAGAAATGATATTCCGGTTAATGTCTCTATAAATGAAGCTGTTGAATTGGCTAAAAAATACAGCGGAGACCAATCGAAAACATTTGTTAATGGTGTTTTAGGTAAAATATTCGCAGAACTTACCGAAAATACCTCTGTTGATCCGGAGGAAGGATAATGGAAAAAGCGTTGACCGTAACTGAATTGACAACATATATCAAGCAGCTTGTTGACAGCGACATGCTGCTTTCTAATGTCTGGGTAACCGGTGAGATCTCCAATTACAAATTCCATACCTCAGGACATATGTATTTTTCCCTGAAGGATCAGGGAGCGGTAATAAAATGCGTAATGTTCAGAACCCAAAACATCAGGCTGAAATTCAGACCGGAAGAAGGAATGCGTGTATTGGTCAGGGGATATGTTTCTGTTTATCCTTTAGGCGGATCATATCAGCTTTATGTGGATTCTATGCAGCCCGACGGCACCGGCGCCTTATATATGGCATTTGAACAACTCAAAAAGAAGCTGGAAGCCCAGGGTCTGTTTGATGCGACCCGAAAAAAAAAGATACCGATGCTGCCCCGGGCCATCGGAGTAATAACTTCGCCTACCGGAGCTGTTATCAGGGATATAATCCATGTGTTGAACAGAAGATATCCAAATACCAGGGTAATTGTATACGGCGCTGCCGTCCAGGGAGCAGAAGCGGCCATGCAGTTGGCTGACGGCATCAGGTATTTTAATAAAGTTAAAAATGTTGACGTAATTATTCTGGCCCGCGGCGGCGGTTCTCTTGAAGATTTGTGGCCTTTTAATGAAGAGAGTCTGGCGATTGCCGTTTCAAAATCTGAAATTCCAATTATTTCAGCGGTAGGCCATGAAACTGATTACTCAATATCAGACTTTGTCGCTGACTTGAGAGCTCCCACGCCTTCTGCCGCGGCAGAACTTGTCATGCCTGAAAAAAAGGCTTTGCAGGAAGCTCTGGCTACGTATGAAAAGAGACTTTTAAATTGTTTATTGTTTTCCCTTAAAAAGGAAAGAGACAGATTATCAAGGCTGCAAAACACAAGGTGTCTTAAGAAACCTATGGAACTGATAAATCAAAAAAGACAGAGCCTGGATACTCTTGAAAGAAGCCTGATACTTCATGGCAGAACCCGGGTGGACAGGTACAGGACAACGTTAAAGACGACGATAGCAAAGCTTAATGCCTTGAGTCCTCTTACGGTATTAAGCAGGGGATATGGAGTTATCCAGGATGAAGCCGGCAGGCTGATACGTTCGGTCAAAGGACTGGAGCCTGGTGATAAACTTGTAATAACAGTAAGCGACGGCAAATTCAGTTCTGTCTGTGATAAAATATTTTAAGTCGGGAGGCAAAAGAAAATGACCAAAAAGGAAGAAAATGCCGATATTACATATGAGCAGGCTGTCCTGGAACTGGAAAGTATAGTCAATATGCTTGAAAGCGGAGACCTGCCGCTGGAAGAATCAATAAAGGCATTTGAAAAAGGAATCAGCCTTGTCCGGATATGCAATAAAAAACTGGATGATATTGAAAAACGAATTACACTCTTGATTGAGGGAAAGGACGGTATCATCGAGAAGGACTTTAACCCCGATGATTTATAGTAATGGATTTTGATACCAGGTATAAACAATATTTAGATGTAGTGGAAAATTGGCTGGAAGGGGTCCTGCCGGAAGTAAGACTTTCGCAGGATGAATTTCCTGAAAAAAGAATCTATGAGGCCATGGGATACAGTTTAATGGCAGGAGGGAAAAGAATCAGGCCTGTTCTTTCCCTGGCCGTATGCGACCTGATTAACGGGGACGAAAAAGAAATAATCCCTTTTGCCGGAGCCATTGAATTAATCCATACCTATTCGCTTATACATGATGACCTCCCGTGCATGGACAACGATGATTACAGAAGAGGCAAGCTCACGAATCACAAGGTATTCGGCGAGGCTATGGCCGTTCTTGCAGGTGATGGCCTTCTGAATCTTGCTTTTGAAATCATGCTGAGAGAAACACTAAAAGATGATCATAAGAATTTCTTCCGCATGAAAACCGCTTACATGATATCTGTTTCCGCTGGAGTTAAAGGAATGGTCGGTGGACAGGTTATTGATATGGAATCAGAAAAGGCAGAGATTTCATATAATGTACTGTGCCGAATGCATAAAATGAAGACCGGGGCGCTGATCAGGGCCTCCGTATTGGCGCCTGCAATACTTTTCAATGCTGAAAAAAGCATTGTTGATAAACTGGAGATTTATGCCGAAAATATTGGGCTTGCATTTCAGATTAAAGACGATATTCTTGATTTTGAAGGAGACAGTAAAGTTACAGGTAAACCGACCGGAAGCGACACTGCAAATAACAAATCTACTTTTGTCAGTATTTTGGGAATAGCAAAGGCAAAGGAGCTTCTTGAGACTTCTGTTGAAAATGCGGTCAGGGCGCTGGAGGAAATGGAGAGCAGTGAGTTTTTAACCCGGATTGCGCGCTTTATTTCGGAAAGAAATAAATGAATAAGGTCATATTCAGGGGAGATATAAACTTGGCACAGGTGGAAATGTTTTTTGACAACAAAGCCATAACTTTGCCGATTATTTCATGGTTTTTGGCTCAACTTATAAAATTTATCATTAATTTTATTCAAAACCGGAAAATTGACTTCAGGAAGCTGGTTTCTTCAGGAGGAATGCCCAGCTCCCATAGTGCGATAACAGTGTGCCTTGCAGCTGTAATGGCCATTAAACACGGACTGAATTCCAGCGAATTTGCCATTTCTACCATATTGTCGTTTGTTGTGATGGCAGATGCGGCAGGTGTAAGAAGAGCAGCCGGTAAACAAGCCGAAGTACTTAACAAGCTTATTTATCATTCCAGGGAAATCAGGGTTGATAAAGAGTTAAAGGTACTTTTGGGGCATACACCGATACAAGTGATTGCCGGTGCCGCTTTGGGGATATTGGTAGCATTATTGTTTGCATAAAACCAGCTTATAGTGTATAATATTTTTTCACAACAGTAAAATACCAGGATGGCGCAGTATCCTAGTCAGTACTGCCTGCTTCGAAGACGGGCCTAAAAATCCGTTAAAGGGCACATCGATGAAGTTCCTTGTGCCGGCTTGTTACGCCCAGTGATGGGCTGGTGCTGGGAGTTAAGGTTTTGGGGCAGCCTGCAATGGCATGCGGAGCCTGACCCCTTTACCGCGGAGACCCTCAATTGTGGAAGACAGATTGCCCCGCGCGAGCGATAAAAATCTTGACTACGATGAGGGAGTGAACCTGCCAGGCGGTATCGCTTTTGATGCTGCGGGCAGCGTAGCCTGCCTTGAGTGTTGTTTGGAGGATAACGGGTCACGTGTTTATGTATTGGCCGATACATAAGCAATATTGCCGTTTGAAACCAACGATGCAAAAGAGGCTAGAGTAGGCACAGGCTCTCGGGGAAAACCCCTAGGCTGTTTGCAAAAAGGCAATCCGGGGATTGCAGTGTGGACTAAGTGGTAATCAGGCTTTGATAAGGGTAACCTGTCAACGACGGATTTAAAGGGAAACCGCCGAAACGGCGACGATTCGGTAACTGTCGGGGAAAACCTGCCTGACCTAAGCCGCAAAATTTACTCGGGTTGTTGCCATCCTGATAATTTTAAATTTCTGAAATGAGAGAAAGCAGGATTTTTCTTGAATCAGGAAAAGTCGGAAAAGAAATATATAAAACTTATAGATAAGTATAAAGAATTATCCGGTGAGAATATACCGATAAAAAAAGCCTCTGGCATAGAAAAAGAGCATGTTTTGTGGGGGCTTTTTATTACGGTTATCTCTTTTACACTGTCAATACTCATATTATTTGCTTCTACAAGTATATTTAAAACCATATCACCTCCCTTTGCTTTATTGGTAGTGCTGGGTATAATTTTTATCGGCGTACTTTTTGACGTCATTGGGATGGCAGTCACCGCCGCCGATGAGACTCCTTTTCATTCAATGGCATCAAAAAAGAAGAAAGGAGCAAGAGAATCAATAAACTTACTGCGCAATGCTCCCAGGGTATCCAGCTTCTGCAATGACGTAATAGGAGATATATGCAGCGTTGTCAGCGGTGCTGCAGGTACGGCCATCGTATATAAACTTTTTGCCGACAGTGCGAATATTTCTTTGCTTGAAGTACTGTTAGGCTCTTTAACAGCTGCTTTAACTGTCGGAGGAAAAGCATTTGCCAAGAATATAGGTATAAATAATGCCAATTATATCGTTTATAAAGTCGGCCGTATAATCGCTGTTTTCTCAGGAAAAGGGACGCATAATAAAAAATGCAGGAAGAAACAGCTGATTTGAGGTGTATTATAAGTTGATTAAGGATAATTTCAAATGTTATGGATATCTTTCGAGAGTTAATTCTCCTGATGATCTGAAGAAATTGTCATATTATGAACTGGGTATATTGGCAGAAGAAATCCGTTTATTTCTGCTTGATACCATATCAAAAACCGGAGGTCACATTGCCTCCAATCTAGGTGTTGTGGAATTGACCCTGGCGCTTCATAAGGTTTTGAACGCACCGATGGACAAAATAATTTGGGATGTGGGGCATCAAACATATGTACACAAGATCCTTACCGGGCGCAAAGACTCTTTTGAAACCCTGCGTCAATTAGGCGGGATCGCAGGTTTTCCCAAAACCCAGGAAAGCGAATACGATGTATTCAATACGGGCCACAGCAGTACCTCGGTTTCTGCGGCACTGGGAATGGCAAGGGCACGGGATTTAAACCAGGAGAATTATACCGTGGTGGCAGTTATAGGGGATGGGGCTTTATCGGGAGGAATGGCCCTGGAAGCATTAAATGATGCCGGTATGTCCCGTACCAATCTGTTGGTTATTCTTAATGATAACGGCATGTCAATTGCTCCTAATGTAGGAGGCCTGTCACGATATTTAAGCAAAATCCGCGTTCGTCCTCTTTACTATAAAACCAGGGAATCTATGCAGGCTTTTATAGATTCGTTGCCAAAAACAGGCAAGCGGCTCCGAAAGTTCCTGCATAAATTAAAAGCATCGATGAAAAGTATGTTTATACCGTCGATGTTTTTTGAGGACCTGGGATTTCGCTATTTCGGGCCAATTGACGGTCATAATATAAAGGAAATGGTAAGAGTTTTCGAACAGGCGAAAACTATGAAAGGGCCGGTTTTGGTCCATGTTGTTACCGTAAAAGGGAAAGGATATAAGTTTGCAGAGGAAAATCCGGGTGTTTATCACGGAGTCGCCCCTTTTGAAATAGAGACAGGCCAGCTGGTGAATTCAGGTAGCGAGAATTATTCGAGCATTTTCGGCAAAAAAATGTGCGAGCTGGCAAAACAGGATAATAAGATTATTGCCATTACAGCAGCCATGACTGACGGAACCGGTCTCTCTGAGTTCAGAGAACGGTATCCAAAGAGGTTATTTGATGTAGGTATAGCAGAACAGCACGCGGTAACCCTGGCCGCCGGTCTGGCCATGGGAGGCATAAAGCCCGTAGTGGCGATATATTCAACTTTCCTGCAGCGGGCTTATGACCAAATCCTTCACGATGTGGCCCTGCAAAACCTTAAGGTGGTATTCGCCATAGACCGTGCCGGGGTTGTAGGGGATGACGGTGAAACCCACCAGGGTATATATGATGTTTCATTTCTTTACACCATACCTAATATGGCAATCCTGTCGCCGGCATCGCCGAATGAGCTTAAAAACATGCTGGATTATGCGGTTTTAAAACACCAGGGGCCCGTTGCAGTGCGTTATCCAAAAGGGTCAGGCCGTGAATTTGAAGGTTCGGACGCTCCCATCGAGTTTGGCAAAGGTATGATCTTAAAAGAAGGTACCTCGGTTACTCTCATAGGTGTGGGGAAAATGCTGGAGTATACTTTTGAGGCTGCAAAGCTGCTGGAGGCGGAGGGTATTTCATGTGAGATAATAAATCCGAGATTCCTGCGGCCTGCAGATGATGAAATGATATTGGCATCAGCAAGGAAAACCAAAAAAGTCGTAGTTGTAGAGGACGTTATCCAGGAAGGCGGATTCGGTGCTTATGTAACAGGTCTTATAAACAATGCCCGTATCGGCGCGTATACAAAAATAATAGGTCTCCCTGATAAAGGCATTGAACACGGTAAAACCGAACTCATATACAGGAAATACGGCCTTGATGCGGAAGGCATAAAATCCGCAATAATAAAAGAGTTTTATGCCCAATAAGAGCCGGGCGGCTTTTGTCAGGCGAAAGGCAAGGGCCTCAGTGAGATAAACCGGTCTGCTTCGGAGGAAAGACCACTGAACGGTAACCTTATTGAAAATGTATGAGCGACCCGTAAGAGGAAGACCTCTCGGTGGGGACATGACGGAGCGTAAGCGGAGGAATGTCAGAAAACGGCGCTATTGATCTTATAGACCTGGGTGCTTAAAGGCGTTCGAAATGAGATCCTTGCACTCGCCCATGAGGTAACATAATTATAATAAAAGTGTAAGGTCTCTCAATCAGATAAGAGGTATTTATGGCTAAGGTAAGACTTGATTTAATTTTAGTTAACAGAGGATTCTTTGAAAGCCGTGAAAAGGCTAAAGCAGCCATTATGTCCGGCATGGTGTACGTTAACGGCGAACGTGCGGATAAGCCTGGCACATCTTACAACGAGGACTGTGATATAGAGATTAAAGGTAAACCGATTCCATATGTAAGCCGCGGAGGCTTAAAGCTCGAGAAGGCAATTTCGGAGTTTAACATTGACCTTAATGACCTGGTCTGTGTGGACGTAGGCGCATCAACAGGCGGCTTTACCGATGTTATGCTGAAGAATGGAGCAAAAAAAGTATACGCAGTAGACGTAGGCTACGGTCAGTTAGCCTGGGAACTCAGGAACAATCCCAGGGTTGTTTGTATGGAGCGCACTAATTTCCGTTATGTAACCAAAGAACAAATAAGTGAACCTTTGGATTTCGGGTCGGTCGATGTTTCATTTATATCTCTTAAACTTATACTCCCGCCATTGAAAAATTTATTAAAACCCTTCGGTAAAGTGGTATGTCTTATAAAACCTCAATTTGAAGCGGGAAGGGACAAGGTGGGGAAAAAAGGCGTGGTAAGAGATCCCAAAGTCCATGAAGAAGTTATAAATACAGTTATTGCTTCTTCCCTGGAGTTGGGCTATTCTGTCGCAGGACTTTCATTTTCCCCTATAAAAGGGCCGGAAGGCAATATTGAGTACTTGCTGTATTTAGTAAACGGAAATAAGGAAATAAAGCCTGAGATTATTGTCCCGGCCATAGTCGAATCGGCGCATGCCATTCTCAGCCCATAGTTTTATATTTCGGACGGAATAAGGTGTATTAACTCTTCTAAGGTATCTGCGGCACTGAGAATTTTCAGAATTTTCTTATTAGGAGTATGATAAACAGTTAAATCGTCAGATTCACCAATTTCCTTCCGGACACTCCTTACGGTTGATTCCTTGAAGGGATCAAATTCCCAGTCATTGACGTCCGGGTGTAAACAAGCATCTATACGTAACCATTTATCCAATTCTTTAATATAGATTCCGTTAAATCCGTGAACTATCAATCTTTCAAGATCTTCATCATATACGACCTGGTAGCAAAATCCGGCAGGAATGCCCGAAGCTCTCATCAGGGCAGCCAGAAGATGTGCCTTGGCAAAACAAATCCCATGCCCTTTATCCAGCACCTCTGAAGCTGTTTTTGTTACACTGGTTGCGTTAATTTCATTTGAATTAAAGATATGATCTCTTGTAAATTTATAAATTTCCCGCGCTTTAGAAAGATTGTCTTTAAGACCGTATGTAAGCTGCTCTGCTGTCTGTGATACCAACGGATGATCAAAATCGATTATGTCGCTGTTTTCCAAATAATCACTCATGTCCGACTTGTCCGGATTCGGGTCAGGCATTACAAATTTCATCTCCTTAAAAAATAAGTTTTAATAGTATGCTACCATTGTTTTTTGTTTGATGCAAGTGCCTGATGTTACTAATATTGCTCAGAATATTGCTCAGAATGACATAGAGGGCTTGTACTTTATGATATAATCTTAATAAGAATGTAGTTTAAAATGCAAATTTATCGGAATGGTGTCGATGAAAGTGAAAAGACTGATTCGGGAAATAATAAGTTTGATAATTACAATAGCAGTAATCTTTGTTATTGTTTTTACTCTCAATATTACGGTTTTTACCATATCCGAAGTAAAACAGGTTTCCATGAGAAACACTTTGCTTGAAGGGGATATTGTTTATTATAACCGGCTTGCCGGCAAACCGGAACATTTTAAGAGGGGAGATATCGTACTTTTTTTGGCAGATGGCAGAGAAATACATGGAATATTCGGCGCCGTAAAAATAAAATTTACTGATTTAAAGGATTTCCTGACAGGGAAAAGTGAGCGTACAAATGTTCGCTATGTTAAGCGTATTATTGGCTTACCCGGAGATGTCATTGACATAGACGATGAAGGCAAGGTTTATGTAAACGGGGAACCGGAAAAAAAACCATATGTTTTGGGGAAAACTTTCAAAGGAAACTTGGAGTATCCCCTTAAGGTACCGGAAAATAAATTGTTTGTTATGGGGGATAACAGAGAAATGTCTGATGACAGCCGCCGGTTTGGCTGTATTAGCATAAATTCTGTTGAAGGCAGAGCAACATTTGTTCTTTGGCCTTCATCCAGAGTAAAAAAAATAAAGTATGATTAAAGAGAGGAACTGTATGGAAAAAGAGATTATAAATGAGAGTAAGAATTTGCCGGTGCCATTTGACTCGGGATTACTGTACACGATTGTCGCGATTTACTACGTATATGCATCCAGCCATATTGCCAGGTTTAATTTTTCCACAGAAATAAATCTGCTGCTTTCCCAAATCCTGTTTTTAGTTGTGCCGCCGTTTCTGCTGGCTTTTATCAGGAAATATGATATTAAAAAAACCTTCAGAATAAAAGCGCCAAAGCCGATGGAAGTTTTACTTATGTTTGTCATAAGCCCGGTTATGGTAATTGCGGGATTCTGTGCAGGGTTTATTGGGCTTCTCGCAGTTAAGGGCATTTTTGGAAGAGTTTATATCGGCGGAGAGATTACTGATATATTTTCCAAAAATCTTGTTATCTCCCTGTTATTCATCGCAGTATTACCGGCCATCTGCGAAGAGCTGCTTTTCAGAGGAATGATCCAGAGAGGCCTTGAAAGAATCGGAGCAGGCTGGTCCGTATTTTTAAGCGGATTATTATTCGGATTATTCCATTTTGATTTTCAGCGGCTGGCAGCCCAGACCCTGATTGGATTATTATCGGCATATGTGGTTTATCGTACCGGTTCTATTTTTAACGGTATGATTCTTCATTTTTGCAATAACGGCCTTTTGACACTTATTGCGAACCGAGCGACAGGTTCGGCCTCACAAGGTACGCAGGTGGTGACTGATCCCTTTGAAATACCGGAATTCTCCCAGTTGGCGGAGCAATACAATATGTCAATGGAACAGTTGCTTGGAGCCATGGCAACAGTGCTGACCGTTGTACTGGTAATAAGTATTGTGGTCATTTTTGGTCTTATTATTGTTTTGAGATACATTACCCAAAAGACCGTAGAAAAGCCTGAAGTTATTAAAGGCAGCGGTAAAGGCATGCTTATCGGGATACCGGGACTTATGATGATTGGCATTGTCTATACCGGACTGGGACTGTTGCTGCTTAATAATGATATAGGCCCCAAAATTCTCCGGTTCATGGGGATGATGTAACAGAATTCGATATCTCGGGTACATTATTAAGAAGAATATACAGGAAGGTTCAGATGATATGTTAATTGCCGATCAATGGACTGAATATAAACTTCTGGATGCCGGAAACGGAGAAAAGGTTGAAAGCTGGAACGGTATAATATTAAGAAGACCTGATCCCCAGGCTATATGGCCCTGGACGAAGCCGGGCGTATGCGACAAGGTGCATGCCCATTATCACAGGAGCAAATCCGGCGGCGGGCATTGGGAGTACAAAACCAGCATTCCCCCAAAATGGACGATCAGATATAAAAATTTGACTTTTAATGTAGAACCTACGGGCTTTAAACATACCGGCCTTTTTCCCGAACAGGCCGTAAACTGGGACTGGATGACTGAAAGAATAATTGAATCCAAAAGGCCAATTTCGGTTCTCAATCTTTTTGCCTATACAGGCGGCGCTACATGCGCCTGCCTGGCCGCAGGAGCTTCGGTTTGCCACGTTGATGCTTCAAAGGGTATGGTAAACTGGGCAAAAAAGAATGTCGAACTGTCCAACCTGAAAGACAAACCGGTGCGCTTTATAGTGGATGATTGCATGAAATTTGTCCAAAGAGAAATAAGGCGGGGACGTTTTTACGATGCGATCATTATGGATCCGCCTTCATATGGGAGAGGACCTAACGGCGAACTGTGGAAACTCGAGGACGAACTGTTTTCACTGGTAAGTACCCTGACTAATGTTATGAGCAAAAATCCGTTGTTTTTCCTTCTTAATTCTTATACTACTGGTTTTTCTCCCAGGGTAGCGGCTAACATGCTTGAATTGTGCTTAAAAAGGAAATTCGGCGGCAAGGTCAGCAGCGGTGAGGTGGGTTTGCCCGTTGCCGATTCTGAAATAGTGCTTCCATGCGGAAACTTCGCCCGATGGAATATGTAAAATTTAGAATTATATTATGGATGATAAAACACATTAATGGTATAATATCCAAATAGCATAGGTTGCTGATAGGAAAGGAAGGATTTATATAGCCTATGGGAATTGAACACAAGGGTTTAAGTCTTATAATTGATGCGCTGGAGGATAAGAAAGCGGTTAATATTAAAGCCATCGACATTCATGATCTGACAGTTATAGCGCATTATTTTGTAATTGCCAGCGGCACGTCGGTTACTCATATTAAAGCTCTCAGCGATAATCTGGTTGAAAAGCTGGAGGAAAAAGGGTTAACCCCTTTAAGAATAGAAGGATACAATCATGCAAGATGGATTTTGCTGGACTACGGCGATGTTATTGTCCACATATTCCATGAAGAGGACAGACAGTATTATGGTCTTGAAAGACTATGGCAGGACGGAAAGCCGGTTGATATCCAGGAATTACACAAGGAATGCTGATTTTTGGAGGTATTGTGATGAGTTATTCTAGGGAAGTAGACAAGAAATGGCAGAAAAAATGGGAAGAAAGCAAATTATATAGGTTTGACCGCAATAATCTGGATAAAAAGCTGTATTGCCTTGAAATGTTTTCTTATCCGTCAGGAGCTAATCTTCATGTTGGACATTGGTATAATTTCGGCCTTACCGATTCATGGGCAAGAATGAAGAGAATGCAGGGATATAACGTATTCCATCCTCAAGGCTTCGATGCTTTCGGACTTCCTGCCGAAAACTACGCCATTAAGACCGGGATACATCCTATGGATTCAACCATGAAAAACATCGAGACCATGGAGCGGCAGCTCAGGGAAATGGGTGCATCCTTCGACTGGGATTATGAGGTTATAACATGTGTCCCTGAATATTATAAATGGACTCAGTGGATATTCCTTCAGTTATATAAAAAAGGTCTGGCCTACAGGAAAAAGGCTCCGGTCAACTGGTGCCCCAGCTGTAAGACAGTTCTTGCCAATGAACAGGTCATAGATGGTGCTTGCGAACGCTGCCACAGCGAGGTAACAAGAAAGAATCTTACTCAATGGTTTTTCAAAATAACCGAATATGCGCAGGAACTGCTGGATTGCCTGCCGGCGCTTGATTGGCCGGAAAAAACCAAGAAAATACAGACTAACTGGATAGGGCGCTCAGAAGGGGCCCAAATAGAGTTTAAGGTGGATAATGCGGACAAGTCCTCCGGGGAAATCACATTCAACGTATTTACGACCCGTGCCGACACGCTGTACGGTGTAACTTATGTGGTCCTGGCTCCGGAGCATGAGCTTGTCGACAAAATAACCACTCCTGAGCAGCGAAAAGCTGTAGAGGAATATCGTGAACAGGTCAACAAGGTTTCGGAAATTGACAGGCTTTCTACAGTTCGAGAGAAAACCGGTGTGTTTACCGGTGCATATGCCGTTCACCCGCTGACGGGCAAAAAAGTTCCGATATGGATAGCCGATTATGTGCTGGCCGGATATGGAACCGGATGTGTTATGGCTGTGCCTGCCCATGATGAACGTGATTACGAATTTGCTACCAAGTACGGGCTTGATATAATTCGTGTCATTAAGGGCAAAGACGGCGTTGATGATGCTCTTCCTTTTGTTGAAGACGGAATTTTGGTCAACAGCCAGGAGTTTGACGGGATCACATCCGAAGATGCCCGCCTGAAGATTGTCGAAAAGCTCTCACAACAGGGAAAAGGCGAGCTTAAGGTTACTTACCGCTTGAGAGACTGGCTTGTTTCAAGACAGCGTTACTGGGGCGCTCCGATTCCGGTTATTCACTGTGAAAAGTGCGGTATTGTTCCGGTTCCCGAGGATCAATTGCCGGTTGAACTTCCTTATGATGTGGTCTTTACTCCCGACGGCGAGTCTCCGCTTGCCAAGTGCGAGTCTTTTATTAATACCGTTTGTCCGTCTTGCGGAGGACCTGCCAAGAGGGATTCGGATACTTTGGATACCTTTGTCTGCTCCAGCTGGTATTTCCTAAGGTACCCGGACAATAAAAACGATAAGCAGGCATTTGATCCCGAATGGATCAACAAGATCCTTCCCGTTGACAAATATGTGGGAGGCGCAGAGCACGCTGCCATGCATCTCCTTTATGCGCGCTTTGTTACAAAAGCATTGAGGGATATGGGCTATCTCAATTTTGATGAGCCTTTCCTTTCATTGGTCCATCAGGGTACCATTTTAGGTTCGGACGGACAAAAGATGTCAAAGTCCAGGGGAAATACCGTAACTCCGGATGAATATATAAACAAATATGGTTCGGATGTTTTCAGAATGTACCTGGCCTTCGGCTTTGCCTATGTTGAAGGAGGACCCTGGAGCGATGACGGGATAAAGGCTATCGACCGCTTTATTGGAAGAGTGGACAGGTTAATTGAAAAAGTGGTCAGCGAAAGAGGAAAACCGTCTGCGAATAACATGGGAGCCGATGAGAAAGAGCTGAATTTCGTACGGCACAATACAATTAAGAATGTAACCCAGGATACCGACCAGTTCCAGTTTAATACGGCAATAGCAAGGCTGATGGAATTGGTTAACGCCATCTATAAATACGATATGAAGCCGGACAAAAACCATGATTTGATGGAGGAAACCATAAAAGATCTGTTAAAGCTTATGTCTCCCTTTGCGCCTCATTTTGCCGAAGAAATGTGGGAAACAATAGGAGAGAAAGACTTTATCTTCAACCAGAGCTGGCCTGTCCATGACGAAAAAGCCCTGGTTAAGGATGAGGTGGAAATTGCCGTTCAGTTCAACGGGCAAATCAAGTTCAGGATAAATGTGCCTACTGACGCCGAAAATAAGGAAATCGAAGACATTGTAAAGAACGATCCACGTTCGGCCCAGTACCTGGAAGGGAAAAATATAGTTAAGATAATCGTTGTAAAAGGCCGGCTGATCAATATTGTCGTAAGGTAGAGGTGTTAATAGTGGATAACGCTTTTAGATTTCTTATAATGGCTGCTGTAACATATTTGGCTTTTCTATGCGTTATTAGGATTGCCATGGGAAGTCAGTATAAATCAAAATCATTTCTCATTAATATAATCGGCATGTTAACAGTTTACGGAAGCTTTATCATCAGCCGCTATAATGATGTTTTAAAGCTTCCCGGCTTTCTTTATTACATACTGCTGATCCTGTTGACAGTGTTTTTACCTCCTCTTTCACTGAAGATGAAGAGCGATCAAACCCTGAAATATATCGCTTTGGGTGTGGTTGCAGTTCCACTGCTTCATCTTTTGTTTTCGCTGTTGCTTGGCTGGGGAGAATATTTACCGTTCATTAAAATTCCCTCTCTTTGGGAACTTATATAGTTTACATACGGCTATTGATATTTAATAAGAAAAACGGGGGCGATTTTTTTGGGCTTGGAAACACAGGATGAAGCAAGGCTTATGCAGCCCTCTGTTCTGGCTTTTATAGGCGATGCTGTATTTAATCTTTTCATACGGGAAAGATTAATTATGAATAAAAAAGGGACTTCTCACCAGCTGCATATTTTGGCTACCGATTATGTAAAGGCGTCTTCCCAGTCAAAAATCTCGAAGGCCTTAATGGATAGTTTTACAGAGGAAGAGGCTTATATTTTCAGGCGGGGAAGAAACGCTAAATCTACTACCATACCCAAGAATGCGGAAGTCCAGGATTACAAATATGCTACCGGATTTGAGGCATTACTGGGTTATTTGTATTTGACAAAACAGAACGAAAGACTTTATCAATTGATGGAGCAGGCAGCCGACATTATTGAAGCGCATGGGACACAAGAAAAGTAATAAATAAAAATAGACCCATTGGGAAGCTAAACGTGTTTTCATGAGAAGAAAGGCAAGAGGCGGAAGTATGAGAAAGAAAACCGGGAAAAGCGGTCAAAACAGGATTAGAAAAAGCAACGACAGGAAAATAACTGAAAAGAAACCATATAATAAAGGCAAAGGTCCGGGTATCGCAGTTCATGACAAAGAAGCCACCCGTTCCGGGAAAGACACGAAAATACTCAGTGAGGCCGATTTTGTTGAAAGAGAAGACAGAGTGGAAGGAAAAAATTCGGTTTTTGAGGCGATAAGATCGGGGCGGCCTTTAAATAAACTCTTTGTCGAAAAGGACAACCAGGATGTATTGGTTTTGAGAATCATCGCCATGGCAAGAGAAAAAGATATTCCTATCCAATATCTTGAACGTAACAAGCTTGATGCCATGTCCCAGACAAGAGCACATCAGGGCGTTATCCTGGAGGTGGCGGCCAGGGAATATGTAGAGGTTGATGATATTATGAAGGCCGCTGAAGAAAAAGGAGAAAAACCGTTTGTACTTGTTCTTGACGGTATAACCGATACAAACAATTTAGGGTCAATAATAAGAAGTGCCGAATGTGCAGGGGTTCATGGCATAATCCTTCCTAAGCGCCGATCCGCGGCATTGAACGCGACAGTGGCGAAAGTGGCGGCGGGAGCACTGGAATATGTTAACGTAGCGCGAGTCCCAAATCTGGTCCAGACCTTGAGAACGCTTAAAAATGAAGGTTTGTGGGTTATAGGCGCTGATATGGACGGTGAAATCAATTATCAGGATGCTGATCTTACCGGTCCGATAGCTCTTGTTATAGGAAGTGAAGGAGAGGGCTTATCCAGGCTTGTAAAGAACGAATGCGATCTTATGGTCAAAATACCAATGAAGGGTAAGATTTCATCGCTAAACGCAGGTGTCGCGGCAGGGATCATGATTTTTGAAATATTAAGGCAACGTGGGTTTTAGTTTCATATAATAAATTGCGATTTATAAAAATATAAAACTAACGGCGTTGTATTCTTGTGGCTTGGGGGGGATACGGTACGAAGAGGCAATCTAAGTTTATCTTTATGCTAATTTCGATTTTAATTGTTTTCGCAGGCATAAATATTTATTTGTTTCAGCGGCATATAAGGCTGGTAGAAGGAGATGTCGGGAATATAAATCAACTGGGAACCATAAGGGGTTCCATTCAAAGGTTTATAAAATTAGAACTTGCCAATGGAGATAACGAACATATAAAAAATATGGTTGATGATATTTTCGATACCCAAAGGAAACTGAATACGCCATATCTTGAAGAAGCTGAAAAGAATTGGGAAGAGCTTAAACTGCTTGTGAAATTATACCGGAATGCTCCAAGTGATTATTATAGAAAGCTCCTGGTTAACCACAGCGAAGAGTGCTGGGAAAGCATTGACGAGGCAATTCAAAAAAATCAATCTGTAGCCGAAAACAAAATTCACAATCTCGGGCTTCCCGTAGTGTTTTTGATACTAATGCTGATTTTTAGCGTAATACTCATTTTTATTACTAAAAAGTATGTATATGATAACCTGGAAACCTTCGCGGCTTATGACAACTTAACAAAAGCCCACAACAGAAGATTCTTTATTGAATACGCGAAAAATGAGATTGCCAGGACCGAACGCAAAGATACCGAATTTGCGCTGATCATGTTTGACATAGACCATTTTAAAAGTATAAATGATACATATGGTCACAGTGTCGGGGACGAAGTATTGAAAACCCTTACGGAAATTGTTAAGAAAGATTTGCGAAAATCCGATGTATTGGCCAGGATCGGAGGAGAGGAATTTGCTGTTCTGCTTCCTGACACCACGATCCTGCCTGCTGTCGATATTGCCGAAAGAGTTCGTAAAAACATCGAGAAGTATTATTTTAGAGGCGTAGGGAATATAACGGTGAGTTTCGGAGTAACCTCATACCAGGAGGGGGATAATGTGGAAGAGTTGATGAAAAGAGCAGACGATGCTCTTTATATTGCAAAAAACAGAGGAAGAAATCGGACTGAAATAGCTTAGGCCGATTTATTACTTTATCAAACTTAAAGCAGATTAACAGGAATTTCAGGCTGCAGGATGAATGCTCGCTGAAAGAAGATGTAAACATCGAATGGTTGAATCCCGGTGTGTTAAGGGATGGGAGCCATATAGGCAAAATCGTTGAGAAGGACTTCGGTTTATTAATGGGTAGGATTATGACTGATTTACAGGGAAGGGCAAGATCCTTCCCTGGCAAGAGAAATCGTTGCTAAAAGAGCGTTAACGGTGTCATTATCTTAAATTCTCTTTCGGCAACGGGTGATTATATTTATAATTCCGTACGCAATTAAACAGGTTATCAGAAATCCCACCGCAAATTTGAAAAGGAATCTGAATAAAAATATAATTATTGAAACTGTTGTTATAAGGCAAATAATCATCAGCGGGTAACCCAGGACCCGGCCAAATTTGTTTATAAACGCATCTTTAAAGGAAATGAAAAGATCATACATTTTTCACAGCCTCCAAATTATTTTTCAGCATTATTATACGAGCCCAGGCTTTGAACATAATAAGAGTTTAATTAAAAATATCTAATAAAAGAATTAATGTTAAACGTGAATACTATAAATATTAGCCGTATAAAAAGATTGACCAAAAAAGTATAATTACTTATTATATGAGTTTTATCCGATATATAGCATGAAAGCTTATTAATACGAATTGACGCCAAATACTGTATCTGTTATAATCAGTTAAAAATAACGCATATTTGATAATTTCAGGAGGCGTTTTGACAATTAATAAACGCCTTTTGCATATTAAGGGGGACTGGAAATGGAAAATGATACCGGGGTATTCAGCTCAGAAATATTCGGTTCAAATGTTTTTAACGATTTTGTAATGCGGGAAAGATTACCGAAGGCCACTTATAAGAAGCTTAAGGAAACCATTAATTTGGGTCTGCCATTGGATCCGGATGTTGCTGAGGTCGTTGCCTGTGTTATGAAGGATTGGGCGGTCGAGAAGGGAGCCACACATTATACCCACTGGTTTCAGCCCATGACAGGTGTTACCGCCGGCAAACATGATTCCTTCCTGACTCCCACCGGCGACGGAAGAGCTATTATGGAATTTTCCAGTAAAGAGCTTATTAAAGGCGAGCCTGACGCGTCCTCCTTTCCTTCGGGCGGTTTGAGAATGACGTTTGAAGCCAGGGGATATACCGCATGGGATTGTACTTCTCCTGCATTTGTCAGGGACAGGACACTGTATATACCCACCGCATTCTGTTCTTATACCGGAGAAGCCCTGGATCTTAAGACTCCGCTTTTAAGGTCGATGCAGGCAATTTCAAAAGCTGCCCTCAGGATATTGCGCCTGTTCGGCGACACAACCACTAAGAATGTTATAACAACCATGGGGGCGGAACAGGAGTATTTTCTGGTTGATAAGGAATATTATCTAAAAAGAAAAGACCTTATTTATACCGGAAGGACCCTTTTCGGCGCAAGACCGCCAAAAGGACAGGAGCTTGATGATCATTATTTTGGTAATCTTAAGGACAGGGTATCCCAATTCATGCATGAACTTGACAAAGAACTCTGGAAGCTGGGAGTTACCGCCAAAACCAAGCATAATGAAGTTGCTCCTGCCCAGCACGAACTTGCTCCCGTATACACAACAGCCAATATTGCCACCGACCATAACCAGCTGACTATGGAGGTTATGAAAAGTGTCGCAAACAAGCATGGCCTGGCATGTTTGCTCCATGAGAAACCCTTTGCGGGAGTTAACGGTTCAGGTAAACATAATAACTGGTCCCTTTCTACCAATGAAGGGAAAAACCTGCTGGATTCCGGTTCCACACCGCTTGATAACGCCCAGTTCCTTATCTTTGTATGTGCGATGATTAAAGCCGTAGATGAATATGCGGATTTATTGCGTTTTTCGGTCGCATCCGCAGGAAACGACCACCGGTTAGGTGCAAATGAGGCGCCTCCGGCCATTGTTTCGATTTATCTGGGGGAAGAACTGACAAATATTTTTGAACAGATTGAAACAGGCGTGGCCAGGGATAACGGTAACTGCAGGACTCTGGAAATAGGAGTCTCGACTCTGCCAATCCTGCCAAAGGATACGACCGACAGGAACAGGACATCGCCGTTCGCGTTTACAGGCAATAAGTTTGAGTTCAGAATGGTGGGTGCATCCCAATCCATAGCAACTCCGAATTTTATAATCAACACCATAGTGGCTGATGCTCTCAACCAGATTGCCGACAGGCTAGAAAAAGCATCGGATTTCCAGGCAGAGGTCCATAACGTCGTAAAAGATATTATTAAAAAACATAAACGAATAATATTCAACGGTAATAATTATTCTGAAGAATGGGTGGCCGAAGCCGAAAGAAGAGGGCTGCCCAATCTGAAAACGGCAGTAGACGCCATCCCGGCTTTGATTGCTGAGAAAAACATCGAATTATTTAAGAGGACTGGTGTTTTATCTCCCACCGAGGTTTATTCCAGATACGAAATACAGTTGGAGAACTATATAAAAACATTAAGGATAGAAGCTCTGACTATGGCTGAAATGATAAACCGGCAGATTCTCCCGGCGGCGCTGAATTACGTCAAACGTGTCGCTGATACGGTATCTGCCTTAAAATCAGCTGGAGCCGACTCCAAATACGCAAAAAAGACTTTGGATAAATTGGTGATTATTACATCCGGGCTGAAAATTGACGCTGATGCCCTCAATGAATCTATTGAAACTCTCGATAAAATGACCGGAGAAACGTTGATAAAGGCCAGGGCGTACCAGGAAATGGTGCTTCCCATTATGGAAGATTTGAGGAAAGACGCAGATAAGCTTGAAAGTATGATGGATGCAAGCCTTTGGCCTATTCCTACTTATGGGGATTTATTGTTTGGACTAATTTGATGTATTGCTATCAACACATCTCTTCCAATATAAAAGGACTGTTTCAGCTGAAACAGTCCTTAATTATTCCTTAAGATTTATCCTCCAAACAAAGCATAGAAGATACCTGCGGCAACCGCGGAACCTATAACCCCTGCTACATTAGGTCCCATAGCATGCATAAGCAGGAAGTTGCTGGGGTTGGCCTTTTGCCCCTCAATCTGGGATACTCTTGCGGCCATCGGTACAGCCGATACTCCGGCAGAACCAATAAGAGGATTGACTTTTCCGCCTGAAAGCCAGCACATGAGTTTACCTAAAAGTAAACCGCCAACGGTGCTGAAAGCGAATGCCACCAAGCCTAAAATAATTACTTTTATAGTTTCCAGCTGGAGGAATTTTTCACCTACTGCTTTAGCCCCGACAGATACTCCCAGGAATATCGTTACAATATTCATAAGCTCATTCTGGGCTGTTTTAGACAATCTTTCCGTCACACCTGATTCTCTGAGAAGATTTCCCAGCATCAGCATACCTATAAGCGGTGCTACCGAGGGAAGAAGGAAAATGCATAAAGTTGATACAACAACGGGGAATACAATTTTTTCAGCTTTGGATACTTCCCTTAATTGTACCATTTTGACTTCTCTTTCCTTCTTGGTGGTCAGAAGTCTCATAATAGGTGGCTGGATCATTGGTATCAATGCCATATAGGAGTACGCGGCAATGGCTATGGCAGGCAATAAATCCTGATATAACTTAGTTGTCAGCCAGATTGCGGTCGGTCCATCGGCTCCTCCGATGATTCCTATGGATGCCGCTGCTTCCGGCGAAAAGCCTAAAGCAAGCGCCAATAAAAAGGCAATGTATATTCCAAATTGGGCAGCGGCGCCTAAAAACAGGCTGGAAGGTCTTGCAATCAGCGGACCGAAATCAGTCATTGCGCCAATGCCGAGGAAAATCAGCGGCGGGTATATACCCAGCTCTACGCCCTGGTAAATATAGTATAATAATCCGCCCGGCTGGTCGCCTAAAGGCCCGGCCAAAAGGTCAGTCATAGGGAAATTTGCCAATAACATTCCAAAAGCTATGGGCAACAGTAAAAGGGGCTCAAAATGCTTAACAACAGCCAGGTAGATCAGAACAAAGGATACCAGTATCATAACCAGCTGCTGCCACGTTGCATTGGCAAAGCCTGACATTTCCCATATCTTCAATAATGTATCTGTTAATGAATACGTCATGAATAATCTTACCCCCTAATTCAATGTTAGCAGCACATCGCCGGTTGATACGGATGCACCTTTTGAAGTAAGAATTTGAGATACGACTCCGTTTCTGGGAGCCAATATTTCGTTCTCCATTTTCATGGCTTCCAGGATAATGAGAATATCGCCTTCTTTGACAGATGCGCCAGGATTGACTTTTATATCCAATATGGTTCCCGGCATAGGAGCTTTAATAGGTTCACCGGATACATTGGCAGGTGCAGCCTGGACCGGTTGTGCAGGTGGGGTAGCCGGGGCAGCGGGAGCAGCTGGAGTAGCCGGTGCTGCTGCGGGTTGCGGAGCAGGAGCAGCTGCCTGTGTGGTTTTAACAATAGTTGCTTGTCCCCGTTCAACTTCAACCTCATAATTTTTATCATTAATTGTTACTATATATTTCATTTTTTCAATCCTCCTGTTTAAGTTCAAAGCCTAATATCAGTCTAAAGCCTTGATATACTTAAAATTAAGTTCAGATAGCGGAATCTGCGATTCATCACTGACTATTGCCATAATCATGGCAGCTGTTCTTTCATCCACATTGATAAGTTTTAATTCTCCTGCAGATGCATTGACGACTGTAACTTCTTCCTGTTTGGCGGTTATCTCGGCAGCAGGAGCATCTTTTTTCTTATTAACAATCAGGTTGAATATTCTGGATTCTAAAGATACTGCGCCGCTGAGAGCGATCAGAACAAGGAAAACTATTCCCAGTCCAATAACTAATACCTGCAGACCCTCAAGTAATGTCATATCTACACATCCTTTACACTTTTCTGATGGAATAGCTGATGGTTCTGGCCTTTCTGTCTTCTCTTTCCTTAAAGAACTTTTCAGCTATTTGTGGGAAAGCTATATAGGAAAGCACATCTTCATCAGATTGGGCTAAACTTCCAAGCTCTTTTTTAGTTTTTTCGAACGCAGGCTCAAGGGTGTCAGCAAATCTTGTTGTAATTGGTTTTTCATCTCCCAGGACTTTTTTGACAAGGTCCGGATCTATTTCACCGGGAGCTTTTCCGTATTCACCCCTTAAGTATGCCTTAATTTCATTTGTAACACTCTTATAGCGTTCGCCGGTCAATACGTTAATGGCAGCCTGAACGCCAACCATTTGGCTCATTGGTGTTACAAGGGGAGGATATCCCAAATCTTTTCTTACCCTGGGTGTTTCCTGAAGAACTTCTTCCAGCTTGTCAAGCGCATTTTGTTGCTTTAGCTGTGAAATCAGGTTAGAAAGCATTCCTCCGGGGATCTGGTAAACAAGGGCGTCGGTTTCGGTTCCCATTACATAAGGATTCAATACTCCTGTTTTAAGGAATTTTTCTTTAACGGATTTAAAGAAGTCGTTTATCTCTTTTAGCACGTCTTCCTTAAGACCTGTTTCATAACCAAGCTGCTTTAAGGCATAGTTCATAGTTTCGGTGGAAGGCTGAGACGTTCCTCCTGAAAAAGATGATATTGCAGTATCAATACCGCTGCAGCCTGCTTCTATTGCCTTGAGATAAGTCATGGGCCCGAGACCGGTAGTTGAATGGGTATGTAGTATCAGTGGAACCTTTACTGTTTCCTTTAATGCCTTAAATATATCATAGGCTTCTTTTGGTCCCATGATACCGGCCATATCCTTGATACAAATCGAGTTAACGCCCATTTCTTCCAGTTCCTTACCCATTTTTGCATAGCTCTCAAGGTCATGTATGGGGCTTATGGTGTAGCAAATAGCGCCCTGAGCGTGTCCGCCCCATTTAATTGTTTCTTCCACGGCTACCCTGATGTTCCGGAAATCGTTTAAGGCGTCGAAAATTCTAATAATGTCCATACCGTTTTTGATGGCATATTCGACAAACTTTCTTACCACATCATCGGGATAATGCTTATACCCCAATATATTCTGGCCTCTTAACAACATTTGAAGCTTTGTTTTTTTGACCTTTGATTTAATTTTCCTCAATCTCTCCCAGGGATCCTCGGATAAATATCTCAGACATGAATCAAAGGTTGCGCCTCCCCAACATTCAATAGAGGCGTAGCCTGCTTCATCGATTTTCTCCAATACGGGTTCAAAATCTTCGAAGGGCATCCTGGTCGCAATCAGGGATTGATTGGCATCTCTTAACACGGTTTCTGTAATGTTTACTTTCACGGCTGTCTCTCCTTTCGGTATATGATATATGGCATAGTTAATTTTTTAACAAATTAATATAATTTTTCATTTTATTACAATTTTCATTACTATCATTGAGAGTTATAATAACAGGGTATAAAAATTACTTCTTTTTATTCTAAACAAAAATGTACTTTTATACAAGCAATTTTATCACAATAAATTATAATTATAATGTTTAATAATGTCAAAACCACTGAAAATGTATACTAAATACAATGTGCAACAGCTGTATTCCTCTGTTTGTAGGTTTTTTAACAATCTTTAAGGCTTTAAATAATGCAAAAGCTATGTTATGATATTTAAGGTCGATTTGTAAACTTTTAAACTTTAATGATATTATAGCTTTGTATTTTTTTATTTTGATGATAACGGAGTTGAGGACATGATATTCCAAGGTTTTAGAGGCGGTGTGCATCCTCCCCAGGCAAAAAATACTATGGAATGTGTTACGGTCAGGATGGATGTTCCGGAAAAAGCCATTATTCCCATGCAGCAGCACATAGGCGCCCCGTGTCAGGCGACGGTGAAAAAGGGCGATACTGTCAAGGTGGGGCAAGTAATCGGAAATTCCGATGCATACGTTTCGGTTCCCATTCATTCAAGCGTATCGGGAACTGTAACTGCTGTTTCCGAACGGATCATTTCCGGCAGCAGACCCGTAGTTTGTGTTGAAATTAAGCCTGACGGGCTCCAGGAAGTATCAGAAGATATTAAGCCGCCTGTTGTTGACAGTAAAGAGAGCTTCATAAAGGCAATAAGGGATTCAGGTTTAACCGGTCTTGGCGGAGCGGGGTTTCCCACTCATGTAAAGCTAAATCCGCCGAAAGATGCAAAAATTGATACGCTTATTATCAACGGGGCGGAGTGTGAGCCTTATATTACTTCTGATTACCGCGAATGCATGGAAAATACAGAGAATATCATCGAGGGTATAAAACATGTACTTAAATGGACAGGCATACCGAAGGCAATGATCGGAATTGAGGATAATAAGCCTGAAGCTATAAAGAAGCTTGAAAAGGCTGTTGAAAAAATAAACAATATTTCTGTGCATGGCTTAAGGACCCTGTATCCCCAGGGAGCTGAAAAAATGCTTATAAAAACCCTGACAGGACGTGAAGTTCCTCCGGGAAAGCTTCCGTCGGATGTAGGCTGCCTGGTTATGAATGTGGCCAGTGTTGCTTTTGTTGCCGAGTACATGAAAACAGGAATGCCGTTAATTAAAAAACGTGTTACGGTAGATGGTTCATCGGTTAAAACGCCAATGAATGTTGAGGTGTTAATAGGTACACCGGCTGGTGAAGTTTTTAAGTTCAGCGGCGGATTTGTGTCAGAACCTGCGAAGATTATTATGGGCGGGCCAATGATGGGAATTTCATTGTATTCTGATGAAATACCGGTAATGAAATACACTAATGCATTGCTGGCTTTGAACGAGAAAGACGGAAAAATACCGGAAGAAAGTGCATGTATCAGATGCGGACGCTGCGTCAGTGTCTGTCCCATGAATTTGCTGCCTTTCGATATTGATAGATTGGTAAAGGCCAATAAATATGATGAGCTTGATAAGTATAACGTTATGGATTGCATTGAATGCGGATGCTGCGCTTATACATGTCCGGCCAAAAGGATGCTGACTCAGTCAATCAGACTGGGAAAGGACATACTGCGCCGAAAGGCAAAGAAATAATCAATAGAACTTTTTCCTTAAGACGATAATGTTCAAGGGAATTTATAATAAGGGGGTATTATTTTGGAAAATATGCTGTTTGTGAGTTCCTCTCCGCATATCAGGAGTGAGGTTACTACTCAAAGGTTGATGCTGGATGTTATCATAGCGTTGATTCCGGCGGCCTTTGCAGGAATATATTTCTTTGGGGCAAGAGCGGCTCTTCTTATAGCTGTCACTGTTATATCAAGCGTAGGCTTTGAATATCTTATACGAAAAATGTTAAAGAGAAACAATACCATCGGTGATTTAAGCGCGGTAGTCACAGGGTTGATACTGGCTTTGAATCTGCCGCCTTCACTGCCTTTTTGGATGGCCGTCGTAGGTTCATTCTTTGCCATAGTTATTGTTAAGCAGTTGTTCGGAGGTTTGGGATACAATTTTGTAAACCCGGCTTTAGCAGCCCGGGCATTTCTTATAGTTTCCTACGGAGCAAGAATGACTTCATGGACACCTCCTTTGACGATGGCTGCCGACGTTGATACGCTTTCGTTTGCTACCCCTCTTGGGGCTCTGAAACAAGGCGGGAAGCTTCCGGAGCTTTTTGACATGTTTATCGGCAATATAGGAGGTTCGCTGGGAGAAACATCGGCTCTTGCACTTATTATCGGCGGGATTTATCTTATTGTCCGCGGGGTTATAACGTGGCATATTCCCGTTATTTATATTGGAACGGTAGGTTTAATGGCATGGATAATAGGTCCGGACGGTATTTTTACAGGAAATCCGCTTTTCCATATACTGGCCGGAGGACTCATGCTTGGAGCCATATTTATGGCTACCGATTATACCACAAGCCCTATGACAAAAAAAGGTACCGTTATTTATGCAATCGGCTGCGGCGTGTTAACAATGCTTTTCAGGTTGTATACAAATATGCCTGAGGGAGTTTCATACGCCATTCTGCTGATGAATGTATCGGTGCCGATTATTGACAGATGTACAAAACCGGCGAGATTTGGAGGGAAAGCGCATGTTTAAGGAAATCATTAAACCGTCAATAATTTTGTTTTTGGTATGCGCCATTATGACAGGTGCCCTCGCCTATGTGAACAGCGTAACTGAGCCCAGAATTGATGAAAACAACAAAATTGCCGAGCAGGAAAGTTTAAGGAACGTGTATGATGACGCCGATAATTTCCTGGATGCAAAAACCGGTGAAGAACTTATGACTGAGGGAATTGACGTCAGTGATAATATAGAAAAACTATATACCGCCCAGAAAGGCGGGCAATCGGTAGGATATGTCGTGTCTGTTTTCTCCAGCGGATACGGCGGGAAAATGAAAATCCTTGTTGGAATAGATAACGATCTCAATATTAAAGGTATATCTCTGGTAAGTCACAATGAAACGCCGGGTCTGGGCGCAAATGCGAATAATCCGAAGTTTAAAGATCAATTCCTGGTAGAAGCGCCCCGGAAAGAGTTCAACGTGGTAAAAAGAGTACCGAATGATGACAGTGAGATTCAGGCCATAACAGCTGCTACCGTTACATCAAAGGCGGTTACAAAGGGTGTCAATGAAGCGGTGGAATTGGTCAGGTCTATAGTAGGGGGTGCGTAAGATGGCTGAGAGAAAAAAGCCCGTTTCAGTTTTGCTGAACGGTATAATTAAAGAGAATCCTACATTCAGGCTTCTCCTTGGGATGTGTCCTTCCCTGGCTGTCACAACAATGGCCAGAAATGGTCTGGGAATGGGGGCTGCAGCTACATTCGTGCTGGTGGGTTCCAACCTGGTTATTTCATTGATCAGAAAAATTGTTCCCGACAAAGTCAGGATCCCGGCTTATATTACTGTTATTGCTACATTCACAACTATTGTACAATTACTGCTTGCAGCGTTTTTTCCCGAACTTAATAAGCAGTTAGGTATTTATATTCCGTTAATAGTTGTTAACTGTATTATATTTGCCCGTGCAGAAATGTTTGCCCAGAAAAACGGACCGTTGCTCTCCATACTGGACGGACTTGGCATGGGGGCCGGATTTACTCTGGCCATAACAATTATAGGCTCTGTCAGAGAGATTCTTGGCGCCGGCACATGGATGGGGATACCGGTAACCGTTAACCTGTTTGAGCCTGCCATTATGTTTATCCTTCCGCCGGGCGGATTTTTGGTGATGGGATTCCTTGTAGCTTTATTTAATAAGCTCACTGATAAAAAAGAAAAGGATCCGGGATGTGAAACCGGATGCAATGCGGGTTGTCCCGGCTGCAGCAAGGCAGCAAACGGAGGTGAAGCGTAATGAAAGAATTATTTGCAATACTGATTGGCGCTATATTAGTGGAAAACTTCGTATTATCCAAGTTCCTGGGAATATGCCCGTTTCTCGGCGTATCGAAAAAGACCTCCACTGCCCTTGGCATGAGCGGTGCAGTTATATTTGTACTTGTCATGTCCCAGGCTGTTACATGGCTTGCCAACGAGTATTTATTAAAACCAAACAGCCTGGAGTATCTTCAGACCATAACATTTATTCTTGTAATTGCCGCTTTGGTACAATTTGTGGAGACGGTTCTGAAAAAGCTGATGCCACCGCTTTACAAAGCCCTGGGTGTTTATCTTCCGCTTATAACCACCAATTGTGCGGTTCTTGGTTCGGCTTTGATTTTTGTTGAGCGCGACTATACATTTGTAGAAGCAGTTGTATTTGGGTTTGCGGCCGGCTTAGGCTTTACATTGGCATTGATTCTGTTCTCCGGAATAAGAGAGCGTTTGGAAACCGCCGATATTCCCGAGGCTTTCAAAGGAATGCCCATAACGCTGGTTGCTGCGTCATTGGTATCCATAACGTTTATTGGATTTGCCGGTTTGATTATCGGTTAAGAAAGGGGAGTGAAAAAAATGAGTATATTGATTCCTGTTGCTGTTGTTTCAGGTCTGGGACTTGTTTTCGGACTGGGTCTTTCGTATGCGTCAAAAGTCTTTGAAGTCAAGACAGACGAAAGAATCGGTGCGATAAGAGAAATGCTCCCTGGTGCTAACTGTGGCGCTTGCGGCTATTCCGGATGCGATGGCCTGGCAGAAGCTATTATAAATGAAGGTGTACATCCCAGCCGCTGCCCTGTCGGGGGAATAGCTGTGGTCAATGCCATAGCCGATTATTTGGGCGTAGACGAAGGGTCGATTGATGTCAATGTTGCCAGAGTATTATGCCAGGGCAATTGTGATAATGTTGTATTTAAATATAACTATTCGGGAATAGAGGACTGCCATGCAGCCAATGCGCTGGCAGGAGGAATGGACGCATGCAGTTATGGCTGCGTAGGTTTGGGCAGCTGCAAAAAGGTTTGTCAGTTTGACGCCATAATAGTAGAAAACGGACTGGCAAGAATTGTTCCGGAAAAATGCACTGGCTGCGGAAATTGTGTCGCTGAATGTCCGAAATCAATTATTAAACTGGTTCCCGTACTGTCAGGCTTCACTGTAAAATGCAATAACCATGACAAGGGCGTTATCGCCAGAAAAAATTGTAAAGTAGGCTGTATTGCCTGTCAGAGATGTGTAAAGGTATGCCCTTCCGATGCGATTACAATGGATAACAACGTGGCCGTTATTGATCCGGAAAAATGCACAAACTGCGGACAATGCGCCGAGGTATGCCCTCAGAAATGTATAACCAATACTATAGTAAAGCGTTTTTAGGCTATTATTAAAAAGGCGCTTGCTGTTGAAAAAAGATTTTCATGGCAAAGCGCCTTTTTATTATATTCCGGATACGCACTTATTATATTCGGGATAGCTGTATAAAAGGATTTTATCTCCTGCCTTCAGCGATTCCGATGCATGAAGCGAGGAGGGAAATTCAAGAACCTTGCAGGCTTTGGGTATCGGCGGTATTACAGAGAAAGGCTTTATATAACGTTTTATTGAGATAATTCTGTTTTTTTTATCCAAGAATATGGCATCTAAATCATATAGCATAAAAAATGTATGGATAGAATTGCACGGGGAAAGTAAAAGCCCGTATTCTCCTTCTCTTTTGCCTATTAAGCCTCTGAATCTTCTGCCGAAGGTATCAGCTATACTGACGGGTATAATCTTACCTGTATGTGTTAAGTAGTGTAGCTTATCAGTCATTTTCTTAATCACCCAAACATAAGCATAACCGCTGATGTGTCAGAGGGAAATAGGACAATTTACTTAAAATTTATAGGACTTATTAAACAAGATAATCTATTATTTTCCATATATTTCTTTATATTTATTATTCAAAATTATTATTCTTAATAAAGGATTCAACTGAACCTTAATGCAAGATGACGAATCAGAGCCCGGAAGGCAAAAACAACTTTGAATTTTATGATTACTATTGTATAATATTAGTGTATGTCTATTTAGAGGTCTTAGAAAATAAGATAAATATAGAATACAGTTATACTTGGTAATTACCAGGAGGAAATACAATATGCAATCTAAGGAAGTTACAATCTTCAGCAAAACAGGTCTTGAATCGAAAATGGCGGCACGTTTGATACAGAAGGCTTCAAGCTATGAGTCGAACATTTGGATTCAAAAGGGAGAACGCAAAGCAAACGCAAAGAGTTTATTGGGACTTTTGTCCCTGGGAATCAGTCCGGGAGACAACATTACGATTATTACCGAAGGCAGGGACGAGTCAACCGCTTTAAGCGAGCTTGAGGCTTTTGCAAATAACGGAATGGTTGAATAATGTTTGCCAATACCCATAGCCGGCTTTAAAGCCGGTTTTTTTATTATATAATTAACTTAACATATTGTAAGTATAAAGGATGCTGATTAAGTAGTCCCATACATCGTGGTCAATGCCCCATCAGCTCGATGAAGCAGGGGGTAATATACAATTGTTGTTTGAAAAGAATATAAGGAGTTGCATGGAATGGCTTCAATCAACGAGACACTCAGGAACCTTCCCGAATCGCCGGGGGTCTATATAATGCGCGACGTTGAGGGAACGATAATATATGTAGGAAAAGCGAAAATTCTTAAGAACCGGGTAAAATCCTATTTCCAAAACAGGGATGACAGGGATTCCAAGACATCGGTACTGGTATCCAATGTCGATTCACTTGAGTATATAGTAACCAATACCGAGGAAGAAGCTTTGATCCTGGAAAATACTCTGATAAAAAGACACAAGCCAAAATATAATATCCTTTTGAAGGATGATAAAACATATCCTCATATTAAAATAACAGTCCAGGATGAGTATCCCAGGATTGAAGTAACCCGCAGGATTGAAAAAGACGGAGCAAAATATTTTGGCACTTTCGTCAGGATGTCAGTTGTAAAGGATTCCATTGAGGTTTTAAGGCGATTATTCCCTGTGAGGACATGCAAAAAGACCATAAACTCTGATAAGAAAGAGAGACCCTGTCTTTACTATCATATTGGTTTATGTTCCGCTCCATGCTCCGGAAACATTTCAAAGGAAGAATATGCGGAACTTGTAAAAAATGCCGTGGCTTTTCTGGACGGAAGGCATGATGATGTTATTGATATGCTGGAAGCTGAAATGCAAAGGCTGTCGGATGAAATGAAGTTTGAAAAGGCTGCGGTTATAAGGGACAGGATCAACAGCATAAAAGATTTGTATAAAAAACAATCAGTCTACTCGACAAAGATGGACGAGCGGGATGTTATCGCTCTTTATGCCGATGACTGGAATTACTCAGCAAGTGTGCTTGCCGTCAGAGACGGCAGGCTGATAGGGAAAAGAGCTTTTGTCCTTGAAGGTATGGGAGCAGCTCCTCCCGGCGAAGCAATAGTGTCATTCATCCTTCAGTATTACGAGGCAAATCCCGAGATCCCAAAGGAAATCACCCTGCAAACCGAACCTGAATCAAAGGACGCATTGGTCAAGCTGCTTTCAAAAAAGCGCGGAAGCAAAGTCAGTCTGATTGTTCCCAAAAGAGGAGTCAGGACTGAGCTTATAAATATGGCCGTGCAGAACGCGAAGGAAGAACTGGAACTGTATCAGCAAAGTGTTCTGGCCCAACAGACAAAATCCATGGAAGCGGTGAAGAAACTTCAGAAAACACTTGGACTTAAGAAAATGCCCAGAAGAATCGAAGCCTATGACGTATCAAACACCGGAAGCACTGAAATCGTTGCGTCCATGGTGGTATTCCGGGACGGCCGGGCTGACAGCCAGAGTTATCGTAGATTTAAAATGAAAGTGATAACCGAACAGAATGATTATGGCAGTATGCAGGAAACCCTGATCCGCCGGTTTAACCGGTATTTGTCAGGATCTGAGGACAAGGCATTCGGTGAATTGCCTGACCTTATACTGGTGGACGGCGGTGCCCAGCATGTGAACGCGGTAAAAGAAGTTCTGGCCGATTTAGGCATAAATGTTCCGGTGTGGGGTATGGCAAAGGACGACAGGCACAGATCCCATCGTCTGGTCAACGGGACGACTGGCATAGAGCTAAGCAGGGATAAAGATATATTGAGGTTTGTGGCATCTATCCAAAACGAAGCTCATCGATATGCCCTCACTTATAATAAGAACCTCAGGAAGAAACGCATGGAAAAATCGGTGCTTGACGAACTGGAGGGAGTAGGTCCGGCCCGTAAAAAGGAACTGATAAAAGCTTTCGGTTCGGTTAATAAGTTAAAGGAAGCCAATGTGGAAGATATCGCAAAGGTTAAGGGCATAGGCATGAAACTGGCCGAAAAGATCAAAACCCAGCTTGAGAATTTGGGATAGGACACAGAGCACAGTATAGGACGGATGCAAGGTTTCTCATTGAGATAAGCCGGTTTGCTTCGGAAGAAAGACTACTGAGCGGTAACCTGATTGAAATGTATGAGCGACCAGTGAGATGAAGACCTCTCGTCCGGGACATGACGGAGCGTAAGCGGAGGAATGTCATAAAACGGCAATATCTTATGGACATGGGTGCTTAAAGGCGTTCGAAATGAGATCCTTAATCCTCTGTTAACGTTCAGGATAACATAAACAGGCGGGTGCAAGGTTTCTTAATTTTATGGCTTGTTGTTTGAATGAATCCTCGGGTTTTGTCAATAATAGGACATGATTAAACTGCGAGGAGGCTAATTATGGATAAGTACAAACGTGTCATAAGAACCGATATGGCTGATGAATCAAGGGTCGTGGGAGCAGGTACGCAAACCAGGCTCCAGCACAGCAACCTTGGGGAAGGGATAAGGATTGAAAAAGACGGCGACAACGATGTTGCAATTACCCGGGTTCACGTGGACACACCGGAAGGAGAGCAAAAGGTAGGAAAACCCATAGGAAGCTATATAACCATAGACATTCCAAAGGTGAATAAAAGAAGCAGGGATTTATATGAGAAAGCCTGCCGGATGCTGGCGAGGGAATTGGAAAGCCTTATTCATCTCAACAAGAATGATACGGTCCTGGTGGTGGGTTTGGGCAACTGGAATGTAACAGCTGACGCTTTAGGTCCGAAAGTCGCGCAATCCGTATTGGTGACACGGCATATTTATGAATACCTTCCAAAAGAGGTGGATGAGACCGAAAGACCCGTATGCGCAATATCACCGGGAGTTCTTGGAATTACGGGCATAGAGACAGGACATATCATAAAGGGAATAGTGGATAACGTAAAACCTGCGCTGGTGATAGCCATAGACGCATTGGCATCCAGAAACATGAACAGGGTCAATACATCGATTCAACTGGCCAATACGGGAATTGCTCCGGGTTCGGGTGTGGGCAATAAACGAATGGCACTTACCAAGGAATCCCTTGGAGTACCGGTCATAGCGATAGGTATACCTACCGTAGTGGATGCTGCCACCATGGCCAGCGATGTCCTGGATCTCATTATGGATGAAATGATGAAGCAGGCGGGACAGGGTACTGAATTTTACAATATGTTAAAGAGTATTGACCGGGATGAAAAATATCGCATGATCATAGAGTTATTGGAACCTTATTCAGGGAATCTGGTGGTTACACCCAAGGATACCGACGATACCATTGACTATCTTTCGAAACTTGTGGCAAACGGCATCAATATGGCATTGCACGAGAACATTGGTCCCGATGATGTTGACAGGTTCATCCGATAAATACCGTTATGAAGAGAGAAAGGGAAATAAAAAGAGGAATGGCGGCTCCGTTATCATTACTACTATTTTTCTTTTAAAAATTAGTGTATTATTAGTGTTATACAGAAAATTAACGGAGTGTTAAACAAATGAAAAAATCTTCTTTTAAGGTTTATAATCACAGACCACGTTACAGGATTAAAAATATTGCGCGCTTTACTGCCGTAATTCTGGCTTTTCTGGTTACCATAGTAGCTGCGGTGGTTATATTTGCTAAAGGTATAGGCAACGGGGACGACAAACATGGATCAAAGCCTGACGAAACAATTGGTGTATCCACCCCTGCTCCTACGCCGACGCCTACCCCGACTCCGGCCCCGACTCCGTACCCTGTTCCGGAAGGCAAAGTCATGGAACCCTTTTTAGTGGTGATAGATCCCGGTCATGGAGATATAGACTCCGGAACGTCATCCCCATATATCGAAGGTTTGTATGAGAAGGATATTACCCTGGATATTGCAAAAAAGGTTGAATCCATTCTTAAGGAAAAAGGGATTAATGTGATTCTTACCCGAAACGACGATATGCGAATAATTCAGCATAACGACAAAGATCTGGTGGCACGATGGACCTTTGCTAACGAACAAAAGGCCTCTCTTTTTGTGAGCATCCACGTAAATGCATATGATTTGAAATATAAAGGGGCCACCAGTGTCAACGGTATGGAGATCTACTATTTTGAAGACAAACATGAAGTCTATCCCGGCTTCACACAGCAGCGCTTCGCGGAAATCATGAGGGATTCGGTTTCAGCGGCCAACGGCATCACATTCAGATTTATGGAAGGCGGAATAAGGCTTGCTGTTGTAAGAAATACCACTATGCCTGCGGTTCTGATTGAAACAGCGTATATAACAAATAAAGAGGACAATGACAGATTGAATTCGGAGGATTTCCGATACAAAACCGCTGTAGGGATTGCAGACGGCATTGAGACCGCAATGGACGAAATCGGAGTATTTGAACATGACGGTGAACTGTATGTATTTAAGGAACTAAAGGAACCGGAGAGTGACAATTAAATGGATGCAGAAAAAAGGATAGCTGAATTAAGGGAGCTTATAAACTACCATAACCGCAAGTATTACATTGAGGACAGCCCCGAGATCCAGGACTATGAATACGATAAGCTCTACCATGAACTTTTGGATCTGGAGGAGAAAAACCCTCATCTTATTACACCCGATTCGCCTACACAGAGAGTGGGCGGTCAGGCTGTTGATGCATTCACAAAAGTTGTCCATGAAGTAAAAATGGAGAGCTTGAACGATGTTTTTTCCATAGGTGAACTTTATGATTTCGATCGTCGTGTTAAGGAGGCGACAGGAAACGATTCCGTTGAATACATCGTTGAGAAGAAAATAGACGGGCTTTCTGTGTCGCTGGAATATGAAAATGGCATATTTAAGAGAGGTTCCACCCGAGGCGACGGTGTCGTGGGCGAAGATGTTACAAACAACCTTAAAACCATAAAGACTATACCATTAAGATTATCTGTTCCAAGGGGAATCACCTTACCCTACCTTGAAGTGCGGGGTGAGGTTTATATGGCAAAGAAAGATTTCCTGGATTTAAATGAAAGACAGGAAGCGATGGAACAAAAACTATTTGCCAATCCCCGAAATGCGGCGGCGGGTTCTTTAAGACAATTGGATCCTTCTGTAACCGCATCGCGTAAGTTGGACATTTTTGTTTTTAATATACAAAGAGTTGAGGGAATAACCTTCCAAACCCACTCTGAAGCCTTGTATTTTTTAAAGGAGCTTGGTTTCAAAATCAGTCCCGATTTCAAGGTATGCAGTACTATTGAAGAAGTAATCGATGAAATACATACAATCGGGGAAGAAAGAGGAAATCTGCCTTTTGAAACCGACGGCGCCGTAGTTAAAATAAACAGTTTATCATTGAGAGAACTATTAGGTTCAACCAGTAAAGCTCCCAGGTGGGCTGTGGCATATAAATACCCGCCTGAAGAGAAAAAGACCCTGTTGAAAGATATTATAATCCAGGTGGGACGCACCGGTGCGCTGACTCCCAATGCCGTATTGGAGCCTGTCCGGCTTGCCGGTACCACCGTATCCCGCGCTACCCTTCATAACGAAGACTTTATCAAAGAGAGGGATATCCGTATTGGCGATACGGTATGGGTGAGGAAAGCCGGTGATATCATTCCTGAGGTAATAGGCGTGGATTTTTCGGCAAGACCTGAAAATGCCGTTCCCTTTAAAATGCCTGAATATTGCCCTGTGTGCGGAGCTCCTGCCCTAAGGGAAGAACAGGAGGCCGTAACACGTTGTACCGGTATTGAATGTCCGGCCAGGCTTTTCAGAAGCATATTGCATTATGCTTCCCGGGATGCCATGAATATTGAAGGGTTAGGCCCGGCTATTATTGATATGCTCCTGGAGAAAGGCTTTATTAAAGGTATCCCTGATTTATATACCCTGAAGGATAAAAAACAAGAATTGATCGCCCTGGAACGGATGGGGGACAAATCGGTCGAGAACCTGCTGCAGTCCATAGAAAAGTCCAAAGAGAATGATTTAAGCAGACTGATATTTGGTCTTGGCGCGCGCTATATCGGAAAGAGAGCTGCACAACTGGCGGCGGAGTACTTTAAGACTATGGATGCCCTGATGACGGCAACCAGCCATGAAATTCAAAAAGTCGAGGAGTTCGGAGAGAAGATGGCTAAAAGCCTGGAAAGCTTTTTAAAGCAGGAACAGACAGTTCATACGATAAACTTGTTGAAAGAATATGGTGTTAATATGGAATCTAAAGTACAGAGGCAGAAATCCGGAGTTTTTTCCGGGCTTACATTTGTACTTACGGGGACATTACCCACATATACAAGAGCCGAGGCCACCGAGCTTATTGAACAAAGAGGCGGAAAGGTTTCCGGAAGTGTTTCTAAAAAAACATCCTATGTTCTGGCGGGCGAAGATGCGGGAAGTAAACTTGACAAGGCAATACAATTAGGGGTTAAAATTATTGATGAGGATACATTTAAAAAAATGTGCGGAATTTGAATTTTAAGGAAATTTAAGACATTTGGTATCGGAGAGCTGAATAATCCCGTAAAATGAATGTTGAGGGCACAGTCAGGATGCGATACCATCTTAAACGGTTGTTTCAAGCCGGGAGAATGATGACCTGACACCGGATACTAAAGACAGGGAGGATTAAAAGGAGTTTATTTGTTTTTTATGAAAGGCAGGGTTTAAATGAACAGAGGCATTCGTGCCATGACGTTTTTATCATTTTTTATATTCGGACTTCTAATAAATCTGCAGTTTAAAGGCACTATTATGGCTAAGCCCAAAAACGGCACAACTGCAAAGGAGCTTGCTGAGCAGCTTGAACATGAAAAAAGCGAAAACGCTAAGCTTATGGAACAGCTTGCTAATTTAGAGGTCGAGAGGGACATGCTGTGGAAAAATATAGGGAATACACTAAACAATCAACAAATCAATGAGTTGTTAAAGAAGAAGGATTATGAGTATTTCAGGGCAGGTTTAACTTCAGTAAGCGGCAGTGGAATTGTAATTACAATGGAAGACGCTCCTGCGAAAGGCGAGCTGGATATAGAGGATTACATTATTCACGACAACAATATCAACGATATCCTGGACGAATTGAAGGCAAACGGTGCACAGGCCATATCGGTAAACGGGGAACGCGTGGTGCTTAACACAAGACCTGTTTGTGCAGGTCCTACCATTATAGTCAATGGAAACAGGTATCCTCCGCCGTACATTATACAGGCAATCGGGGATCCGGACATTTTATATGATGCAATAGAAAATATGCCCCAGGTTGCTTTAATGCGTCTGACCAATATAAGGGTGGACGTAGAAAAACAAGAGGAAATCATTATAAATAAATATCGTATGTACAGCGCTTTGGAAAACTCGTTAAAAGGGCTGGAGGTGGTTAAATAGTGAAAGTTTTCAAGACAGTTTCGCTTACGGCCGTATGCCTTGTTATGGGCATTATTGTGGCATGGCAGTACAGGAGCGTTAAGATGAACCAGGTTCTGGCCCAATACGAGAAGAAAAGCGTAAGCGAAATTATTGAGGAACTTCTGGCTGAAAAAAACAATAATGAAAACTTAAAACAGCGGTTGCAGGAACTCCAGAGGGAAGTGGATACCTTTAAGTCCGGTGAAATGGACGTGAAGGAAAACATTGAAGCCCTGGAACAGCAGGTGCTGGCAGCGCGAATAAAAGCGGGGCTGGAAACCGTTAAAGGCGCCGGCCTTATAATAACAATAGAAGCCGGAGGTTTAAAAACAGTTGAAGACCGGCATATTGAAGAGCTGATTAATGAGCTTAAAGCCAGTGATGTCCAGGCTATTTCGGTGAACGACGAAAGAATTGTCGCAATGAGTGAAATACGAAAAGCCGGAGATTATATTATGGTAAACGGGAATCAACTGGTTCCTCCGTACACGATAAAGGCTATCGGCCATGCTGATAATATGGAAAGATCCCTGAAGCTTTTGGGAGGAGTACTTGAAAAATTTCAAATCTACGAGTTTAAAACCTCTATAAAAAAAGAGGAAAATATTGTTATTCCCGCAGTACGGGAAGAATATATAAAAATTGACAGGCTTACCCCTGTCCAGTGATTATGGACAGTCTGTTTTTACACACCGAGTAATTTTGGCCTGTCCCTGTGTAATATAATGGTTGTAGGATATAAGAGTCATTCAATAGCAATGACTCTTTTTATTTTGGTGATAGGCAGTGGAAAAGATATACAAGTATTTCAGCTTTTTTGTTTTAGCCTTGTTGGCTGTATTGACAGTATATTTGCTGGCTTTACCCCCGTTTCCCGACATATCGGCCTTAACCTTTTCGGAAGAACTGACCGGCTCTTTATCGGTGGAAAATCCGGACAACGAAAGAGAGTCCCGGTTCTTTGCGTCGGGAATCAACGACAAGTACACGGGATTAAGAAGCTGGGGGATTACCAGGGGGAAAAACGGTGAGTTGCCCAGGGCTGACCCGGGAGCCCCTGAATTGCTTGAACGGTATAATTCAATATATTTGGCGGACCCAAGTAAGAAAATTATCTATCTGACTTTCGATGAGGGTTATGAAAACGGATATACCAGCAAGATTTTAGATATACTTTATGAGAATAAGATAAACGCGATTTTCTTTATTACCGGCCCGTATTTGGAAAAAGAGGACGAACTTATTCAGCGGATGCTGGATGAAGGGCATGCGGTAGGCAATCATACCGTTAATCATAAAAGTCTTCCCTTATTGGATGAAAAGGAGATCGAGGATGAGGTAGTGGGACTTGACAGACGCTTTTATCAGAAATACGGCAGGAATATGGTATTTTTAAGACCTCCGAAAGGAGAATACAGTGAAAAAACATTGGAGATTACTTCGAAGCTGGGATATATAAATGTTTTCTGGAGCTTTGCATATGATGATTGGATGGTGGATCGTCAAAGAGGATGGGAATACGCGTTTAAAATAGTAACAGAGAATCTTCATAACGGAGAGATTATGCTTTTGCACGCGGTTTCCAGGGATAACTGCGAAGCGTTGAATTCAATTATTGAATACGCAAGGTCTGCCGGATATGAATTCGGGGATGTTTTTGAGCTGGAGAAGCTGGCAAGAGGTGAAGGTTGATGAAAAGAGGCATTTACAGAATAAAAGGTGCCGGGAATAAAGGGAAAGAGCCGGGCGAAAGCCTGGGGGAAAGACTGGCGCGTCTGTTTGAGATACCGGGGGAAGTATGTGGCAATCGACCTAAAGTAACAGCGATAGGCAGAGGAGAGGTACTGATAGAGAATTTCAAGGGAATAATGGATTTTCAGAGCAATATGATACGAATCAATACAAATAACGGAATAATAAAGGTTACCGGGGAGGGTTTGAATATAAGAGAAATAACCAATGAGGAAATCATTATCGGCGGCAAAATTTCCAACATTGACTATGATGCCTAAAAGAGAGTTGGTTATATCATGTTTTTGGTGCATTTATGGAATTATATCAGGGGATATGTTATTATTATAGTTGACGGCAGAAGCATAGAACGTTTTATAAATATTTGTTCAAAGCGCCAGATTCTTTTATGGGATATTGTAAGATTGGATGCTGCTTCGGCAGAAATGAAGGCAAGCATTCGGGGGTTTCGCCTGATGCGGCCGGCGGCAAAAAAGTCCGGGTGCAGGGTCCATATAAAGAAAAAATGCGGGTTGCCCTTTTTCCTTTATCGCTTTAAAAGAAGAAAGGGCTTTAAAGTGGGATTAGTTATTTTTTCCGCTATCTTAATGCTTTCGGTGTCCATTATTTGGGATATAGAAATAACTGGTTGCGAGCCGGAAAAGATTCCGGAGATTATGAGCGTATTAAATGCGGATAATATAGGAAGAGGCAGCTTTAAGCTTAAACTTGATCCTAAGATAATTGCAAAAAAAATAGCTTTGAATGTTGAGCAAGTAGCGTGGGTAGGAGTGGAAATTAAGGGCGTTAAGCTCTTTATTACAATTAAAGACAGTATAGAGCCGCCGGTTCTGATTAAAAACGATGAGGCATTCAATATAGTCGCCGAAAGAGACGGTCTGGTAAAAAAAGTTGAGGTATATGCCGGAACACCGCGGATAAAGGAAGGGGAAACAGTAAAAAAAGGACAGCTGCTTGTATCGGGCAAGCTGGAAAGTAAAAATCCGGAATTCGGAACCCGTGACGTTCATGCCCTTGGAAAGATTATTGCAAGAACATGGTATGAAGAGTCCATGCCGGTATCAATGGTATATACCCAAAAGCTGAAAACCGGCAGAACACATAAAACCGTATATTTCAGATTTTTAGACAGAAGATTTAAAATCTCAGGCGGGGATTTGCCTTTTGAAATGTATGAGACGGTTACGGAAGAAAAAATGATATCAGGCCCTTTCGGGCTTAGACTTCCTATAGGTTTGATTGTTGAAAACAGTTCCGAAATAGTTGAAAAACAAGTGGAGCTAACATTGGATGAAGCAATTGATGTAACCATTGAAACAGCGAGGGAAAAATTACGTAAAAGGATTCCAGCCGACAGCACTGTTGTTGATGAGATGATCAAACAATATGAAGGAGACAATGGTACAATATACATACAGGTAGTGTATGAATGCGAGGAAGACATTGCAGGGTTGGAACCTGCAACAGAAAAATAACTTATCGGAGGAAGGGCAAAAAGTTTTGGATACAGTCGTTGAAAGGCAATTAACCATACCGGAACCGGATTTTGCTTTGAACCTGTTCGGCACAAATGATAAAAATATAAAGATTATTGAAGATAAACTGGATGTTAAGATTACAGCAAGGAATGATGAATTGCATGTATCCGGCTTTGAAAGCAGAGCCGATATTGCAATTGATATCCTGAAAAAACTGATGGTTATAGCAAGAGCCGGAGATACCATCACAGAACAAAATGTGCGCTATCTTCTGGAACTAACCGAAGAAGAACGGATCAGCGACGAGAGCATTCTGTTGGACGAGGTATGCGTAACCTACAGAGGCAAGCCTATCAAGGCTAAAACCTTAGGCCAGAAAAGATATGTGGAAGCTATGCGAAATTCTTCCATTGTTTTCGGCATAGGTCCGGCAGGTACTGGCAAAACATTTCTTGCAGTCGCTATCGCCGTTATGGCATTCAGAAAAAAACTGGTCAGCCGTATAATTCTGACCCGGCCTGCGGTAGAGGCCGGAGAACGTCTGGGATTCCTTCCCGGCGATCTTCAGAATAAAGTGGATCCATATCTGCGCCCTTTATATGATGCGCTTTATCAAATCATGGGCCCCGAAACCTATCAAAGCAATCTTGAAAAAGGCATTATTGAGGTTGCGCCTTTGGCGTATATGAGGGGAAGAACCCTCGATGATTCCTTCATAATCCTGGATGAAGCACAGAATACAACTCCGGAGCAGATGAAAATGTTCCTTACCCGAATGGGCGTAGGCTCCAGGATGGTTATAACCGGTGATATAACACAGATAGACCTTACGTCAGGCAAGTCGGGTCTCATTGAGGCAAGGAGAATCCTGAAAAACGTGGATGGGGTGGAATTTGTATATTTAACCGAGCGGGATGTAGTGAGGCACGAGCTTGTCCAGCGTATCATTAAAGCGTATGAGAATGACGCGAAAGAAAGGGGCTTGTAAATGGCAAAAAAAAACAGGAAGGAAAAGAATTACAAATTCTTTAAGCTGCTTAAAAGCAACCCGTTTCAAAGGATGATTGCGCTTATTATTACCTGGCTGGTATTATCAGCATTGGTTGCATATGAAGCGGCGCCGGTAAAGTATAAGCTTGAGGTCGGCGATATTTCCCAGTATGATATCCAGGCGCCCAGGGATATTGAAAATACTTTAAAGACCAGGCAAAATGCCGAAGAAAAGGCCTCGAAACTGGCCCCGGTTATTATAGACATTGAAAACGCCAACAGTGATATGCTGAACGGCGCGTATGAGTATTTTGAAGGACTGGAAGAGCTTATTGTTAATGTCAGGAATGACACTGAATACAAGACCCTGACTGAAAAAATACAGAAATATGATCCGGTAGGAGCATATAAGGTTCTTTTTGACCTGGACGAGTCCGCGTTGGCTCTTTTGCTGTCGGAGCAGGGCAAAGGAAACTTTCAAAATTTAAAGAATACGGTTATTAAAACAATAATTCCCGAACTGACCAAAAAGAAACTGATGGAAGACAATATTGCCATGGAGATAGCAAACGGGCTTGGTTATATCAGGGAAGGGCATCCGATCATGCCGTTCAAGCCTATCGCGGTTGATGTTCTGCAAAAGGTAATAAAACCTAACAGCCGTATCGACGAAGCGGCCACAAAAGTCCAGAGAGATACGTTTATCGAGAACTACATTAAGGAAAATCCAGTTATAATCTATAAAGACGAGAGAATAATAAGCAAGGATGATTTGGTAACTGAAGATAAATACCAGGTTTTGAAGGAGATCAATTACATAGACAGTGAAGGAAAACCCGATTATCCCCTTTTTATAGCAGTTTTCGTAATTATTCTGCTGTTATTCATCAGCGCTTTTCTGTATCTTAAGAATTTTCAGCCAAAGGTGTATTACAATCGCAACTCAGTCTTCTTAATATGTGTTTCAATACTTGTAACAAGCTTATTTGCCTGGGTTATTCGTGAATTTATACCTGATCTGTCATATTTCATTATACCGATATTCATAGCCCCGGTACTGATTGCCATTTTTTTGGGCATACAAACGGCAATAACGATAAATATACTCCTTACCTTCAGCTATTCGCTGATGGTGGGGGGCAATCCTGAGTTCATGCTGATGTCCATACTGGGAGGCTCATTTGCTGCCTTTTTCACCGCAAATGCCACCCAGAGAAGGAAAATATCCATGACGGGCATTGCTTTGGGCTGTTTGAACGCCCTGGTAATAATCATGGTGGGCCTGATGGAGAAGAAGAGCCCGGAGGCTATGTTGAACGACGGGGGTCTTGCGTTTATCAACGGCATTTTGTCCATTATTCTCGCAATCGGCCTGTTGCCTTTCCTGGAGACAACCTTCAACGTTGTAACACCGTTAAAACTTCTTGAATTGGCCGACCCTAACCACCCGCTTTTAAAACGCCTGTTAATGGAAGCTCCCGGCACGTATCATCATAGCCTGATGGTGGGAAACCTGGCAGAGGTGGCGACCCGTGAGATCGGAGGCAATGCTCTCCTGGCAAGAGTAGGCGCATATTTCCATGATGTTGGCAAATTGAAACGCCCGTACTTTTTTAAGGAGAATCAGATGGGGGACAACCCCCATGATAAGCTTACCCCCAACCTAAGCACCCTTGTTATTACATCCCATACCAAGGATGGTGAAGAACTGGCGGCTAAGTATCATTTGCCGAAAATAATAAGAGATATAATAATGCAGCACCATGGAAATACTTTAGTTGCCTATTTTTATCATAAGGCACTCAAGACCGATAAGGCAGATGAACTGAAAGAAGAGAATTTCCGATATGAAGGGCCGGTACCCGATACCAGGGAGGCTGCCGTAGTAATGCTGGCCGATTCGGTGGAAGCGGCCGTCCGCGCTATGCCGGATAAGACTCCCGGGAAAACCGAGGGCCTGGTCAGAAAAATTATCAAGGACAAGCTGGATGATGAACAACTGAGTCGCTGTGATCTGACTTTAAAGGATCTCAGTATCATTGCCGACAGTTTCGTGCAGGTTCTCAGCGGCGCTTATCATGAACGCCCCGAGTATCCTGAACTGGAAAAGAAAAAAAGCCTGGTGGAGCTTGATGACAGCATTTACAACGCTCCCAAAGAGTTAAAGATACCAAGGAAGGATAAGATAAATGAAACTAACAGTGTACAACCAACAGAAAGTGCATGAGATATCAAAGAATATCAGGAGACTGATCGAAAAGGCGGTCAGGCTGTGTGTCAAAAAAGAAGGCTTCCCATACCCTTGTGAAGCCTCTGTTACCTTGACCGATAATGAGTATATAAAAGAACTGAACCTGGAACATCGTGGCATTGACAAAGCCACAGATGTTCTTTCTTTCCCCATAATTGAATATGTTAATGGTGAGCCGAAAATACAGCCCGGCGATGCAGACCCCGATTCCGGCCGGATTTTTTTGGGCGACATAATCATATCGGTGGAGAAAGCTTTTGAACAGGCCGGCAGCTTTGGGCATTCTGTCGAAAGAGAATTGGCATTTTTAGCTGTTCATGGTGCCTTGCATCTGTTGGGATATGACCATGAGACTGAAGCAGACGAGAAACGCATGTTTTCTTTGCAGGAAGATATATTGAATGAAATGGGGCTTATCAGGAAATGAAAAATAAAAGTATTGCCCAGAGTTTTAAGAATGCTTTTAACGGGTTTTGCCGGGCAATTGCCGAAGAGCACAATATGAAAATACATATAATTGCGGCAATGCTGGTTATAGTATTTGGGATACTGTTCAAGCTGGACACTCCCCGCTGGCTGGCAGTGATTTTTGCCATAGGTCTGGTTTTTGCATGTGAGTTATTCAATACGGCGATAGAACTTTTGACCGACATGGTTACCACCGAATACTCGCAGCAAGCGAAAAATGTGAAAGACATCAGTGCGGCGGCAGTATTGGTAAGCGCCGTCATTTCTGTTATAATAGGTTTAATTGCCTTTATAGGCCCGATAATAAGCTTTTTGGAATGGAACAGATAGATATATGGAGTTTTTATCTTTAGAAAAATTTTTATTAATGACACCGATTTTATTTATTGCATTGCCTGTTCATGAGCTTGCCCATGGTTGGGTAGCCTATAAACTGGGGGATCCGACAGCAAAAGAAGCAGGGCGTCTGACTTTGAACCCTTTTAAGCACCTGGATTTTATAGGGGTGCTGATGATGTATACTGTGGGTTTCGGCTGGGCAAAACCGGTTCCGGTTAATTTCAGCAGCCTTAAAAATCGCCGTATTGGAACTATCCTGGTTGCATTTGTCGGCCCTTTGTCAAATATTTTGTTAGGCTTCATCAGTATATTTATCGGGGGGATAGTCGCCAAGCTTATTGAAGCCGGCACGATTGCTATAGATACCGAAAAAGCGCTGCAAGTGTTTATTTACGTTGCTCTGTTCTTTTACATACTTGTTTCTGTAAATATAAATCTGGCAATATTCAATATGATACCCGTACCTCCGCTGGACGGCTCCAGACTCATATCGGGTATTATTTCCGAAGAAGCATTTATTAAGTTCTCTCGTTTTGAGCCGTTTATCGGCCTTGCTTTTTTTGCGCTGGCGGTTTTGGATCCAAACGATTATCTTGGTACTTTTATCAGAGCGGTTGCAAATCCGGTTTTTCGCAGTATGGCCATTACCACTGAATATATTTTGGGTATAAACCCCAATAATGTATTCTGGAGAATAATGCAGGGCATTATTTAAAAGGTTCAAATTTTGCGGCCATAGTATTGTAAAATCATCATCAAAACAAGGACACCGGAAAGATCATTATGAAGCTTATTACCTATGCAATAAAGGATACTAAAAATATAAGCCGTCTTGTGAAACGGTCGCAGGAAGGCGTAAATAGCGTTGTTTACGGTATTTCAGATTCTCAGAAACGGCACCTGGCAAATGCGATAGCTGAAATATCGGGTTTTAAAGGCCTGTACGTGGCATGGAATGAAATGCAGGCACGACAGGCATATCTTGATTTTACTTATCTTACTGACGATAATGTCGTTTATCTGGCAAACCGCGAAATAATGCTTTATGATGTGGAAGCCCGGAGCTTCGAACAGACAAGGGACAGGATCTCTTCACTGGCCAGGATCCTGAAGGGTGATTATAAATTCATAGTAACATCGGCTGAGGCTCTGATGCATTTTATAATGGACCCAAAAGACTTTGAAAGTCAGCTGATCACTCTTAAACCCGGCGATATCGTGGACTGGGAGGCTTTGGAAGAAAGGCTTCTGGTATTGGGATATAACAGGGAGGAAAAGGTTGAAGGTCCCGGGCAGTATGCAAAGCGGGGAGGAATATTGGATATATTCCCTGTAAACTGTGCCATGCCCTGCCGAATCGAGTTTTTTGATATAGAGATCGATTCAATGCGCTGGTTCTCCGAAGAGACACAAAGGTCCATAGATAATTGTGATGAACTTGAAATCTATCCGGCAAGGGAAATAATCTATTCCAGATCTGAAATAAACACTATCGCAAAAAGAATACGCAAAGCCCTTGACGAGACTATGTCGGTCGTAACAGATGACCTTCGTCCCATCCTCACCAAAAATATAGAGAAATATATAGAGAAGCTGCACGACAGCCATTATTTCACCGGCGTGGACAAATTCATTCCATATCTTATTGAGAAAAAAGCCAGCCTGTTCGACTATCTTAGAGAGAAGCATCTTGTCTTTTTCGAAGAATCCCAGAGAACGCGGGAGCGAATGAAAAATGAACAGGAGGCTTTGATCAGTCTATGTGAGACTCTGATGGAAAAAGGAATGATCTTGAAAGATACTTTCTCCATGCTTTTCGATGCCGATACCCTTATGGAAAGAGCCGGCAGAAACTCCATAATTACGTTTGAGTCTCTTGATGACAATGATATATTCACAGAAGGCAAAACAGAAAAAATCGGGATCAGAGGTTCCGGAATAAGTCCCTATAACGGCAAACTGGATTTAATAGGCGATGATATCAAAGCATGGTTAAAAGAAGGATACAGGGTGGCTTTTTTATGCTCATCCGATGACCGGCTGGACAGATTTATCGAAGAGCTGAGGGAAAAAGATGTAATAGCCGGTAAAGCCCATCACAACGGACCCTGGCCTGAGAGAATACCGACAGTGGTGGTTTACGGCCATCTGCAAACGGGTTTCGTATATAAAGACGAAAAGCTTGTTGTCATTGCGGAAGGTGATTTATCGGCTGTAAAATCCGGGCATGTAAGAAAAAAAACAGGAGTAAAAAGTAAGCGGATTTCTTCCTTCACTGATTTAAAGGTGGGAGACTATGTAGTTCATCAGGCTCATGGCATAGGGATATATAATGGTATAGAACAGTTGGTGGTTGAGGGAGTCAGGAAGGATTATCTCAAAATAAGCTACAGGGACGGAGGTACCCTTTTTATTCCCACTACCAGTATGAATCTCATACAAAAGTATATAGGATCCGAAGGAAGGGAGCCCAGACTTAATAAACTTGGCGGTACTGAGTGGACCAAGGTTAAGGCGCGGGTGAAGGAATCATTAAGAGCCCTGGCCATCGATTTGATCCGGCTTCAGGCGGAGCGCCGGAATACTAAAGGATTTGCTTTTTCTCCCGACACGGTGTGGCAAAAACAGTTTGAAGAAACATTCGGTTATGAGGAAACTCCTGATCAGTTGAAATGCGTTGCGGAAATTAAGGCTGATATGGAATCGGATACTATAATGGACCGCCTCTTATGCGGCGATGTGGGATATGGAAAAACTGAGGTGGCGATCCGGGCGGCTTTCAAGGCCGTCATGGACAGCAAGCAGGTGGCCTTTTTAGTACCCACCACAGTTTTGGCGGCACAGCATTATGAAACATTCAAAAAAAGGTTTTCAGGATTCCCTGTAAGAGTCGAGATGCTGAGCAGATTCAGAACGGCAGCCGAACAAAAGGCTATTATAAGGGATCTGAAAAGCGGCAGGATTGATATCATAGTAGGGACCCATATGCTTCTGGCAGAATCGGTAAAGTTCAAGGATCTAGGGCTTCTGGTGATAGACGAGGAACAGCGATTCGGTGTTGAGCATAAAGAAACCATTAAAGCAAGATATCCTAAGGTGGATTTACTGACCCTTTCAGCCACCCCTATACCCAGGACCCTTAATATGGCTCTGACAGGCATACGGGATATAAGTACCCTGGAAGACCCTCCTGAACACAGGTACCCTGTCCAGACCTATGTTGTAGAACATAGAGATGACATAGTACAAAATGCAATAAACCGTGAGCTGGCTCGCGGAGGACAGGTGTTTTATCTCTTTAACAGGGTAAGGGGAATCCATTCAAAAGTGGCGCAGTTGCAGGCTTTGGTACCTGAAGCCAGGATCGGATACGCCCATGGGCAAATGAGCGAAAGAGAACTGGAAAGAGTTATCCAGTCATTTTTAGATAAAGAGTTCGACGTATTGGTATGCACCACCATAATTGAGTCAGGTATTGACATGCCAAATGTAAATACCATTATTGTAGAGGATTCGGACAGATTAGGGCTTGCCCAGCTATATCAGCTTCGGGGAAGAGTCGGAAGATCCAATCGTTTAGCATATGCATATTTAACATATAAAAAGGACAAAGTTTTAAATGAGACTGCTGAAAAACGGTTAAAAGCCATAAAGGAATTTACCGAGTTTGGATCAGGCTTTAAAATTGCCATGAGAGACCTGCAGATAAGAGGCGCAGGTAATATTCTGGGGGCTGAACAGCACGGACACATGGATTCTGTGGGATATGACATGTACCTTAAACTGCTGGATGAAACTGTGTCTGAACTCAAAGGAGAAAAAGTTGCCAGCGAGACGACAGAAACTGCAGTGGAGCTTTTGACAAGTGCATATATCGATGCCTCCTATATCAGGGATGAGGAGCAAAGAATCGATATGTACAAATCGATCGCTGCCATAGAAACAGAAGACGATATTCTGGACATAAAAGATGAACTGATTGACAGGTATGGCGATATACCAACCGAAACTAATCAGCTTATCGAAATTGCCTACATTAAGAACCTGGCTTCACAACTTGGCTTTTCTTCAATAAAGCAGAAAGACGATGCGGTACTTCTGAATTTTGCCGAACATAGTCAACTGCCGTTGGAAAAGATCGGTGAGCTGATGAGCCGGTGGAAGGGGAGATTATTATTCAGTGCAGGTAAGCAACCTTATTTGTCCCTTCGCACCAAGGACATGAAAACCGATGAAGTCATCGAAAATATTAAAATTCTATTACAAGCGCTACAAAAATTGAAGTCGGAGCCGTAAAGACTTATAATAAATGTATATTGTCCGATTAAGGTCAGCGAATAAATGTCGGACAATTATGTATTGTATGTATTTATGTACGGGAAAAAGGATGGAACATTATGGATAAGACAATTAGTATAAAAAAGGCAAAAACGCCTCAAAAGAAAAAACTGATAAAGACCGAGCGAGAGAGAAAAATAACAAGAATCGTTATTACGGCTGTTGTGGTGATCGTTGCGTTACTCGTTTATTATTTTATCGATTCAGGAAGCTATGTGGCCACAGTTGACGGACATAGAATATCGAAACCATTGTACCGGTTTTTCTTACAACAACAGATGTCGGCTACCGAATACGAGGAAGAACTGACGACCCAGGAAGAAAAAGATAAATTCTGGACCACCATAGCCGATGGACAGGATCCATTTGAGACAGCCAAACGTGAGGCCCTGAATTACTCAAAAGAATTCATGATTCAGTATATTAAAGCACAGGAAGCAGGAATCAAAGTCGATCCCGCTACAAGACAGCAGTATGAATCAATAATAAATTCCCTCAGAAGCCAAATGACAGATAAACAGTTTAAGGAGACATATAAAGTTACTCCTCCGGAACTACTGCGTATATATGAGATGTACAGTGTCATAGATCAATTTAGAACTAAATATCTCGAGGAGAATTATAAGCCGGAAGAATATACCGATGAGCAGATAAAGGCAGAATATGAAAAGGATCCGAAGCAGTACGACAGCGCGGATATCGGCTATATAACCCTCAAGAAAAGAAATGATAACAACGAATTGCTCTCAGATGCCGAAATAGCAGCGAAGAAAGAAAAAGCCCAGGAGGCTTTGAACAAAATAAATAACGGTGAACCCATCGATAAAGTGATAGCCGAGTATACCGAGGACAAACCGGCCTCCGACGATACGGACAATAGTTCGCTTGGTAGAGCCAGTGTCACATACAGCCAAAACTCAATGTTCCAATATTATTTGGAATGGGATGTTTTAGAATGGGTTTTTGACAATAAATCGGGAGATGCCGATATTGTGGAGACTGACTACAACATTTATGTAGTGAAGATTGAAAAAAGGACCGTATATGAAGACGTGAAGGAAACAGTGAAAAACTCAATGGCGGAAAAAGCAAGCGAGGAATTTTATAACAATGTCCTGGAAAGCTGGGGATTGGAATCAAAATATAACATAATAAAGAACGAACAGGTCTACGACTCTATTTCCTATAAATAAGACAAGATTTCCCGCATCCCATAAAAAAGGAACTGAGATATTATAGGAATAATCAGTAAAATATTCAGGGAGCCAATGTTGAAGATGAAGATTTCAACTTGGCTCCTTTTTGGTATATCGGAAAAGTTTAAGGCATACATTTAAGCATGTCCTTATCCATAAGGAGGTATATCATGGAGCGGCCATACGACAGAACAGAAAGCCTGAATATGTTGCTTTCGACATACTTACCCGACAGGATCAGAAAAGCCGTTAAGGGAATAAAAGATCATTACCTGAAAGACCTGGAAGAAATAAGGATCCGAAGCGGGCTTCCCCTCATGGGAGTGTTTTCCGGAAGCGATTATTTTATCAGTGAGGATGGTGTTTTGTCGCATAACAGCCAGTCAGCGCTGACAGTCGCGCCCAAAGAAGTCAATTCTTTATTTCTTTTGTTATGTGAACAGTCGGTATATGCATACCAGGAAGACATCATAAGGGGATTCATTACCTTAAAAGGAGGCCATAGAGCCGGCATATGCGGTACTGTAGTATATGAGGGCGACAAAATAAAAGCCATTAAAGATATTTCTTCGATAAATATCAGATTTTCAAGGCAGGTGAAAGATTGTGCCAAAGATATATTTCAAAAGCTGATACGCAACAGGCAGGATATATACAATACATTGATCCTGTCACCTCCCCGTTGCGGTAAAACCACCATTTTGAGGGACTTGTGCCGTCTGATAAGCCAGGGTGTTGGCAATGACAGATTCAGGGGATTAAGGACAGCGGTTATAGATGAACGGTCCGAGTTGGCTGCGAGTTTCAGAGGAGTGCCTCAAAATGATTTGGGACCAAGAACAGATGTATTGGACGGATGCCGGAAAAGCCAGGGAATTGAAATGATGCTCAGAGGAATGGCTCCACAGGTTATTATTGTGGACGAACTGGGAGCGAAAGAAGATGCGGATGCAATACGAATGGCATGGAATGCCGGAGTCAGGATAATTGCGACGGCTCATGCGTTCGGATTGGAAGATTTCAAAAGAAGACTGGGAGTGGGACAACTTGCAGGAAAGGATGGCTTTGAAAGAATAGTTCTGCTGGGAATGGACAATGGGAAAAGATGGGCAAAGGTGATGGATGCGAATGGTAATGAATATAGGGCTTTGGCTGAAAGTTACAGGATGCCTGATGGTTTTTGCAGGGTGCGCGGCTGCGGGAATGAAGATGTCTTTGAGGCTTGTGGAGAGACAGCGTGCACTGGCAAAACTCACCGAAATTCTTCTTAATCTCAGAAATCAAATCTGTAAGCTGGGTATACCCCTTTTCATGGCCTTTGAAAACGTAGGCAGAGAGTCCAACAGCGGGGTATGGTCGGATATTTTCATCGAATGCGGAAATGTAATGAGACAGCAGCATATTGACGCAGGAGAAGCATGGAAAAAAGTGATCAAAAAAATGGGCAACAGCGTTCCTTTGGATGACTCGGACTGGCATGTGCTTTCTGATTTCTGGGAACTGTTGGGCAAGTCCGACCGGGAAAATCAGGAATCAATATTGGATTTGGAAAAAGAAAACCTCGAAATGCTGGAGAAGAGAGCAAAAGAGGCTATTAATACCAAAGGCAGATTATACAGGAACCTTGGGGTCTTAAGCGGTGCAGCGGTGGTGATTCTTTTACTGTAGCTTATTGATTCATAAGTCTTTAACCTGATGCAGCGACCGAACTATTTAAGTTTGATAGCTGCCATGCAGGCATAAATCTATGAAGAACAGCTTTTGTATAGTCTTTCGAGGTACGTGGCATTGTGGACGAAGCCATTATTAAATCTTGATTTAAGGGGATACATGCATGAACGTGGATTTAATTTTTAAGATTGCGGCCATTGGCATCCTGGTATCAATACTGAATGTCGTACTCACCAAGTCAGGCCGTGAAGAAATGGCCATGATGACCACATTAGCCGCTGTAGTGGTGGTCTTATTGATGGTGGCAAAAGAAATCGTAAAACTGTTTGATACAGTAAAAGCCTTATTTGGTTTCTGAAAGGAATACTGAATCTATGGAAGCTGAGCTTGTTCGAATCGCGATATTAGGGATCATTGCTGCCATTTGCGTAGTGATCATATCCGGGAAAAATCCCGAGATGGGGATGATACTGGGGCTGATATTCGGGGTCATAGCCCTGATGATAGCTTTCGGGAAAGCCGGCACGATCGTAAAAACGCTGGAAGATACCATCAGCAGTTCAGGTATCGACGCGAAGCTGTTGGTACCGTTGCTGAAAATTACAGGGATGGCGTACATAACCCAGTTTTCGGTGGATGTATGCAAGGATGTGGGACAGAACGCCATAGCCGGCAAAATAGAAACTGTCGGGAAAATCATGATGCTTGTGGTGGCGGTACCTATTGTAACATCACTGATAAATATTATATCCAGCATTTTATAGTACTTAAGGCAATATGACATGCCATCAGTATTTCGTGTTAATGCCGGCAGACGGGCTGCCGTAAGTGTTCTGCATTTTTTCGTAAGACTTAAGATAAAGGAGAGGAGTACGGTGGGCTATATCAACAGTAATAAGATACGGTTTTCGATCCTTATATTCCTTGCGGTACTCTTAGCTTCAACACCGGTGGCAGCCTTACAGAATACCGGGGAAGGATTGATCCAAAGCGAGGATATAATTGAGGAGAAGCTTAACAACAGCGAAATGAAAACCATTAAAGAGACAATCGACAAGGCGCTGAGTAAATCGCAAATATCGAAAGCTTACAATTTGAACTCGGAAGAAATAATAAAGAATTCTCTTAAAGGAAAGCCTCTGGAGAGCTTAAAAGGGCTACCCAAAATACTTGTCGCCATCCTTGGCAAAGAAATAAAGATCAATATTGCGCTGACCATTCAACTTTTGGCAATCATGCTACTGGGAGCGGTTATACGGGCATTGCAGCCTTTGGAGAACGGGATCCCCAACGAAGTTGCAAAACTGGGAGTCAACAGCATATTGATAATTGTTGCGGCTGTAAGTTTCGGGACTGCAGTGGATATTGCAAAAAGAACCATTGAAACGATGCAGCATACGGCATCGGTTGCAATGCCTGCCCTTATTGCCCTTATGGCGGCTTCGGGGAAAGTGATCACCGTTACTGCCATGCAGCCGATAATGCTTGCGACAGTAAATATTGCGTGCCAGATTTTTAAAACCGTTCTTTTGCCGGTTACTGTGATGGCAGGCACTCTTTTCCTGGTAGACAGCGTATCAGAGCGGTTCAAGCTAAGCTCATTGGCCAAACTCCTAAAAAGCTGCGCAGTATGGATCACCGGAGCCATAACGCTGTTATTTTCCATTTTCATGTCAATACAAAAGATAGCGGGTTCTTCGATTGATGCGGTGACCGTAAAAACGACCCGATTTGCCATCGGAACGTTTATTCCGGTAGCTGGTAAGTACATGTCGGATGCCGCGGAGACCATACTTCACTATACAGCCGCCGTAAGCAACATCGCGGGCATACTGACTGTCATCGGCCTGGGACTGATTTTTGTAATACCGTTTATCAAAGTCTTCGTCATTATGACGGCAATTCGCATAGCTGCTGCTGTGGGGGCGCCAATCTGCGACGAAAGCATTTGTGATGCATTAACAGACTCAGCCGGATGTATCTCTTTAATGCTGGGAATAATGGGGGCTTCGTTGTTCGTGATCATTCTTCTGACTGGCACACTGATAAGTTCGTCGGGAGTAATGGGGTTGTAAAATGGATGATTTGAGAATCTGGGTCATAACGTTGGTCTCAATAACCATAGTTTGTTCAATAATTGAAAGCTTTGCGCCTCGGGGAAATCTCAACAAGTATGTCAAGCTTGTTTGCGGATTGGTCGTGACCGTAGTTATAATTAAGCCTTCTTTAAATCTGCTGAAAGGAGATTTTGAAATTGACAGCGTAGCATGGAACCAATATGTAAAAATGTCGGAAAAAGAATTTAAAAGCAGGGTTACAAGGCTTCAGGAAGAGGATTTGAGCCAGGTATTGGAACTATACAGGCTGTCGCTTATCAACGACGTTAAAACGCGGTTTAAAGGCCACAGAGAGTTTGTTGTCGCAAATGCGGACGCAGTATTGTACGAAGATCCGAAAGATGAAAGATTTGGGCAGGTAAGGACCCTTTATCTGAGTCTTAAACCGGCTGACGGCAACAAAATGAAAACTATTGACCCACATACCATTACTTATATCAATGATCAGCTTACAGCAGCCTTTGCCATTGAAGACAGTCAGATAATCATTGACATTAGCGCATTTAGTGGAGGATAGGTTTATGTTTAAAGGAATAACGGGTTTTTTTGTCAGGAACAAAGAAAAGACCGGAAAAAGAAAGCTCTCGACCATAGAGAATCTGATATTGATAGTGGTGATTGGATTGATCATTATCCTGGCAGGCAGTTATCTGGCAAAATCAAATGACACCGAGGATACCATGAAAGAAGAGGGAATTCTGCCAGGTACAGAAAAAAGGATGGTACAATCCGGTTATTCTTTAGAGGGACAGGAAATTGTCGCTGATATTGAAAAAAGACTCTCGGAGCTTTTATCAAAGGTGGAAGGGGCCGGACAAGTCAGCGTCATGGTTTATGCCGATACCAGCAGTGAGCAGGTTCCGGCCTATAATGATATACAGGACACCAGAAACGATGAAAGGGTTGACGGCAGATCATTGGAGGTCAGCGAGACCAGGCAGCTTGCCTTGGCCGGCACAGATGAGCCTGTTATCCTTAAAGTGATCATTCCCCAGATAAAAGGAGTTATTGTCGTAGCAGAGGGAGCCGATGACGTCCTGGTCAAAGCCCAACTCAATAATGCGGTTTGCACTCTTCTGGGGATCCCCGAACATAGAGTTCAGATATTGAAGCATAAATAGGGTGACAATGTAAATATAATTTTATATAAGAAAAACTCCGCCCAAGAGGTGGAAGAAAACTTTATTATCGTTATGGGAGATAGAAAGCAGGCAACTTTCTATAAAAACCGGTTGGAGGGAAAGGTATGAAAAGAAAACAAATTGTTGTACTTGGATTGGTACTGGTAATAATTTCAGTGGGGATATTGCAGTACAACTATAATACTTCAGGAGAGTCAGCAAAATTAGACCTGGCCCTCGATAATGATGACATAGATTACGAGGAAGTACCCGGAGCGGCTGTTTATGTAGAGAATTCGGATGCTGCCGCAATCGATGAAGCAGCGGACCTGGCGCAGCAGGCTCAGCAGGCAGGAGGCTTTTTTGCAGAGGCACGCATGGAGAGAGACAAAGCCAGGAGCAGGCAAAAGGACGAATTAAAAGTTTTGCTTCAGGCTCAGGACGGGACAATTGCAACTTCTTCCGGTGTAACTTCCCTGGAAGCGCAGGAACAGCTGCTTGCATTAATCAGAAGAGCCGAGGCTGAAAGCACGGTAGAGACTTTGGTGAAACAGAAGGGATTTGAAGACGCAATAGCATATATGAGTGATACCAACAATGTGGATGTACTGGTCAAAGCACCCAGCCTTACTGCTCAGGAAGTAGCCCAAATATGTGATATCGTAATGCGCCATGCAGATGTAACCATGGATAAAATAACAGTGAAAAATGTTGAATAGTAAAAATCAACCAAACTCCCAATCAGGCCATAAAATGCAAAAAACGTACCCTAGGTACGTTTTGTTTTTTATGCTTTATAATAAGGATTTTGTTGTTATTAATTTGCCGACATAGCGTTAAAAGCCTTCTGAAGCTGAGATTTCTTTCTGGAGGCGGTATTCTTATGAATAAGATTCTTTGAGACAGCCTGATCTACTTTTTTAATTGCGAGCTTAAGCAATTTCTCGGTCTCAGGTGATTTTGCTTCAACAGCCTCGCGATATCTACGCAGAATAGTCTTAAGCTCAGACTTCTTAATACGGTTCTGCAGATTCTTCGCTCTGCTGACCTTTACTCTCTTCATGGCTGATTTTATATTGGGCATTATGCTCACCTCCTACTGCTTTGTGCAACACACAATATAATATCACGAAGTATTTCCCATTGCAAGAATTTTTAGTACAAGAATTAAATTTTCTATGTCTTCCATTACGGGCCGCTCATACACTTTCAATAATGTAACCGCGCGTTGATTTTCCCTCCGAAACAGATCGGCTTATCTCAATGAGAAACCTTGCACCCGCCTATGATGTCATCCTGGGTATCTGCGAAGGATCTTGCTTCCTCATGTCATTCTGAGCGAAGCGAAGAATCTTTCACGTTAATGTATAAGATCCTTCGACTTCGCTAGCGCTCCGCTCAGGATGACAAACAAACCGACTTATCTTCATGAGAAACCTTGCACCCGCCCTTATAAAATTAATAAGAACCGTCCCTAAGGGTATGGTTTGCCGGTTTGGTACTTGACTATATATTGAAAAATAATATAACATAAGGTGATAGAAATTAAGTTCCTCAGGAGTGAGATTATGGATAAAAAAGGTACAGTACTAAGCGGGATGAGACCCACCGGCGCCCTGCATTTGGGTAATTATTTCGGAGCCCTGGAAAACTGGGTAAGGCTTCAGAATGAATATAACTGTTATTTCTTTGTGGCCGATTATCATGCCCTGACTACCGGTTATGAAAATACCGATGATTACAAGGATAATATTACCAATCTGCTGGTAGATTGGTTGGCAGCAGGCCTTGACCCTAATAAATGTACTTTTTTTGTCCAGAGCTGTATTAAAGAACATGCAGAACTGCATTTGCTGTTTTCAATGAATTTACCGCTGTCCTGGCTTTACAGATGTCCTACATATAAGGATCAGCTTAATCAGCTTAAGGATAAAAATATTACAACTTATGGCTTCTTGGGTTACCCATGTCTTATGGCAACGGATATTCTGATGTACAAGGCAGATTACGTGCCTGTGGGGGAGGATCAGCTTCCCCATCTGGAAATAACCAGAGAGATCGCAAGGCGATTTAATTATTTATATAACGCAGAAGTCTTTCCGGAGCCTCAGCCGCTTTTGACGAAGGCTAAGGTTTTGCCGGGGCTGGACGGACGAAAGATGAGCAAGAGTTATAATAATACAATTGCTTTAGCGGATAGTCCTGACGTTGTCAGGAAAAAGATAATGAGTATGGTAACGGATCCTGCCCGTATCCACAAAACTGATCCGGGACATCCGGAGGTTTGTTCGGTCTTTTCATACCACAAGCTCTTTTCAGAGGATCAACTGGCTGAAATCGAGCATGACTGCAGAAACGGCGAGATTGGATGTGTAGCATGCAAGAAAAAGCTGGCCGACAATATTGCCGGGCTGATGACCCCAATATATGAAAAAAGGCAGGAATGGCTGAAACGAACGGATGATATCAAGGATATCATCATTGAAGGCAATAAAAAGGCCAGAATGAAGGCGGAAGAGACCATGGCTGAGGTTCGCCGGGTTATGAAAATTGACTGGATTTAAGGGGATATCATGAAAAGTGCGCTGACCGATGCCTGTACCTTAAAACTTCAAAATTTTGAAGGGCCTTTTGATTTATTGTTTTATCTCATTGAAAAAAATCAAATAGATATATATGACATTCCCATTCTGGAAATTACAGAACAGTATTTGGATTATCTTAATGCCATGCAGGAGCTGGATCTGGATATTGCTTCCGAATTTTTGGTCATGGCGGCAACACTGCTCCATATTAAATCCAGAATGCTCCTTCCCAAGCGGGAATCCTTGTCGGAAGAGGAAGCCGAATCGGCTGATCCGCGTGAAGAATTGATTATAAAACTCCTGGAATATAAGAAGTATAAAGAATGTTCAGTCATGCTGGCTGAAAGGGAGAAAAAGTGGAGCGGCACCCATTATAAGCTGCCGGAAGCTATCCCTGAAAGAATTACGCTCGAGGAATTGGATGTCTCTCCTGAAAACTTAAGGATTTGCATGATGAATGTATTAAAAAAATATAATGAGAAGATGAATGATGTTTCAAAGAAAATGAAACGGATCCTTAACCAGGAAAGAGTATCGTTAAGGGCAAAAGTGAGAGAAATCCTGGGATTCTTAAAAAACGGTGTAAGGTTGTGCTTTTCGAAATTATATAATCCGAGGGAAAAGAGCCGTCTTGAAGTAGCTACCGGGTTTTTGGCGGCATTGGAAGTTGTCAGGGTAGGACAAGCCTCAATACATCAAAATGTTGAATTCGGAGAAATATACTTAACTCCGAATACAAATAAAGATAAGGATAATTATGATCCAATGTCAATTGCAGAGGATGAATGATATGGACTCTTTAAAAGATGCTGAGACAATAATAGAGGCTTTGCTGTTTGCCTCCGGCGATCCGGTACCGTTGGAAAAAATCGCTGAAATAATCGGACACGACAAAAAGACCACAAAGGTCATTTTATCAAATTTGCAGTACAAATATCAGAATACTGCCCGAGGCATTATGTTGAGGGAGATCAACAACGCATATCAGCTTTGTACCAAACCTGAGCTTGATGAATATGTGCAGCAGCTGGGGGCTGTAAGGAAAAAACAGGGACTTACGCCGCAAGCCTATGAAACGTTGGCAATAGTGGCGTATAATCAGCCGGTCACAAGGGCTTACATAGAACAGATAAGAGGGGTAAACTGCGATGGCGTGCTGATGAAGCTGTTGGAAAGAAATCTAATACAGGAAGTAGGCCGCGACGATACCCCCGGAAAGCCCAAGTTGTATGCCACCACCGAGGAATTTCTTCGCGTTTTTGGTTTTTCAAGTCTCAGTGAGCTTCCGCCGCTGGCTATGAATGAGATACCTGAAGTGTATGATAATATTCCCTTAGATTAAAAATACTTGGAATAATTTACTATGAGCCGGAAAACATATAGTACGGAGGTACGTATGGTTTTTCTGGCTATTTTTATAGCTTTGATTTTACTTATTATAATTACCATATTTTTTTCAAAGCTGTCTTTCAAGGTCGCGATTTCTTTTGATTCCGACGGATTCAAAATCGAGATAAAAGTAATGTTATACCGATTTCTCAAGATTTTTTCCTGGAATTCAAAAGAAGGAGGCCTGGATTTTCTATTGAAAAAAAAGAAGCAGGTACCCGAAGACAAAAAAAAGAAAAAAGGGAAGATATCATCCATACTGAAACTTATTTTTTCAAAAGATACCTATGACCATTTGAAAAAGGACCTGGTGATAGCCATATTAACCGTTAAAGGATGTATATCCACAAAAAACGCCGCATCGACCGCGCTGCTGTACGGTAATATCTGGAGCGTTATCGGAATATTAATGCCTTTTATTCCTCAAAAAAACCTGGTTTTGGATTTTTATCCTGATTTTCAAAAAGAAACGCCGGATTTTCTTATTTCCTGCATATTAAGATTAAGAATAATCCATATTATAAAACTGATAGTCAATCATTATTTAGACAAAATAGGGAAAGGAGAAAAAGAAAAATATGGGACAGCATCCAATTGAAGAACTGATGAAAACGGCCATGGAAAGCATTAAAGAAATGGTGGATGTAAATACCATCGTAGGCGATGCGGTACAGACAGTAGACGGGACAGTCATCATACCCGTTTCGAAAGTAGCATTTGGTTTTGCCGCCGGCGGCGGAGAATTCAGCAATAATAAAAGAGCTGAAACCAATACTTTCCCCTTTGCCGGAGGCAGCGGTGCAGGTGTAAGCATAAATCCTGTTGCTTTTATGGTAGTAGGCAGAAATAACACGATAAAAATGATTCCTGCATCGCCGAATGCGGTGCTGGACAGAGCCCTTGACAATATACCGCAAATAATCGAACAGCTCAAAAAGTCTTTCGAATGCGGTTCCAGGAAAGAAAAAGAATATAAACAGCATGATAAGCATGATAAGACTGAAGAAGAAAAGCCGTCGGTTGAAAAAATCAATATAAGTACCAGTGAAGAAGACGGTGAATAAAGTCAGAAATCAGCTATCCCTGGACCCGGTCTGATCGACAAAAGACTGTGCCGAATTTTAAAATCGATCTATAAAATATGGTCTTAAAAACAGTTTTTCAATAATTAATAAAGGGGCCCCATCGGTTTCACGATACAGCCCCTTTTATGCGTTAAATCTTAGTTATTTATTTATTCTGTTGTTGGTTTGTATCATACTGAGGATACTGATTTCCGGTATAAGTCTGGAATACCTTTTTAACGATATTACCGCCGATTGTTCCGGCTTCACGAGAAGTCAAGTCACCATTATAACCCTGCTTTAAGTTAATGCCAAGCTGGCCGGCAATCTCATACTTCATGTTGTCAAACTGAGTTTTACTTCTTGAATTATTACTTGCCATTATCTCACCTCCTCAATGCTTATTATTGCTCGCGCTTTTTTATTTATAAGTAGAAAGTTATGGTGAAAACGGAATAATAATTTAATATTTTAAAGATTCGTAAAAACCATTATTGCTGTTGTTAAGAAAATAAGAAATATTTGACATATTTCATCAAAATATGAGAAAATAAAGAAAGTAAATATGGTATATACTGTAGAACATTTATTGTACCTGTCATAATATTGTGGTATATTCTAATATAGGTACATATATTGTGTTTTTTTTCGTACCTAATTTTATACTAATGATAAGATGGTTGTTATAAGCCATTTAAAGGAGTGATTCTGTGCTGTCCAATCTTCTGTTTACAAAGCATAACGGTATGATAGAACGTGGGCTTGACGCAGCCTGGCTCAGAAATAATGTCATTTCGCAAAACATAGCCAATGTTGACACACCTGGATATAAAAGAAAAGTAGTCAAGTTTGAAGAATTTCTTGACAGTGAGATGAAGACAGGCCGAATCTCTCAGGGAAAGAGCAAATTATCATCAAATGTCATGCAAATTATTGAAGATCCCGCAAATTCGTCATACAGAAGCGACGGAAACAACGTGGATATAGAACATGAAATGGCTTTATTGGCTGCCAACAGCATTAGATACAATACATTGATACAAAGGATAAACGGTGATTTTCAAAAATTGAAAACTGTTATTCGGGGGGGTAAATAATTATGGGACTCTTTGATTCCTTTAATATCAGCGCATCGGCTCTTACAGCGCAACGCCTTCGTATGGACATAATATCGCAGAATATCGCCAATGTGAATACCACCCGAACAGAGGACGGAACTCCTTACAGAAGAAAGGTTGTGGTATTCCAGGAAAAAGAAGCGGATATACCATTCTCCCAATATCTGTCGGAACAAAGCCGCAAACGTTTCATGACAGGAGGGGGAGTCAGAGTTGCGGCAATAGTTGAAGATCCTACACCTTTTAAAGAGGTATATGACCCGAGTCATCCTGATGCTGATGAAAATGGTATAGTCAGGATGCCAAATGTTGAGATAGTGACCGAAATGGTTAATATGATCTCCGCGACCCGTGCTTATGAAGCCAATATAACCGCGCTGAACGCATCAAAGTCAATGGCGTCAAAAGCACTAGAGATCGGGCGGTAGGATTATCGGACAGGAGGATTTGAATAAATGGCAGTGCAAGGCATTAACTCAATAAACAGTACGATTGCTTCGCCTGTTAAGAATGTCGATAACCCTGACCGAAACGTTAATTTCAAGGATATACTGTTTGATGCTTTGAATAATGTAAGCGCTCTTGAACAGGAATCTGCAAAAATGACAGAAGACTTTATTGCGGGGAGGACCGATAATATACATTCGGTCCTGATAGCGGCCGAGAAAGCGTCAATATCTCTCCAGTTCATTATGGAGGTTCGCAATAAGGTTATGGATGCATACCAGGAAATTATGAGGATGCAGATATAACTGTTGTGATTTACCGCAGATAAAAGCATGAGGTACTATAGAGGAAACCTTGATTGGGGGGTTGTCTATGCCGGAAGGGATAAAAAAACTTTTTGATAAAATCAAAAGCTTCTGGGGTAATCTTGAGAAGAGCCAGAAGATAAGAATATATGTATTGGCCGGGGTTTTACTGTTTGCTGTTGCCGTAACCCTGGTACTTACGCTTAAAGTGGAATATGTGCCGCTTTTCGATACCACGGAGGACATTAATCTTCAGCCGGTGGTTTCATATCTTACCGAAAACGATATTAAGTTTAAAAAAGGCGAAAATCAGATATATGTCGACAGCAGGCGCAAAAAAGACATAGAGTTTGACCTGACAACCCAGGGGATCGTTTCGCCTGAAGTAACATTTGCAGATACATGGAACAAGTTGTCCTTAACGGCAACAGAGAGCGACAAGGAAAAACTCTGGAAAAATTATCTGACAAATGATTTGGTGTATAAACTGAAAAAGTTTGAAAATGTTGAAAATGCAACTGTTCAGTATTCAAAACCTGAAAAGACCTATTGGGTGAAACCCGGTGCGGAAGAGCAGCAGGGCAGCGCATATGTCATGCTGAAAACCAGGGAACCGCTTACTCCGAATCAGGTGGACGCGGCAGCAAAGGTTGTAGCCGCATCCCTTGGTATTCCTGCTGACCGGATAACTATTGTGGATCATAAACTTAACCCTTTGTCCAGGGACTATACCCAGACAGATATTCTTAAAGCCAGCAGCCAGGATGAACTGAGGCGTCAAAGGCAGCTGGAACTTGAGAACAAAGTTTATGACTTTTTTAAGATTGGTGTTGCTCAAAACGAATATTTTGATACAATCAGCGTTTCTGCCAATGCGGTTCTGGATTTCGATACATTATCCAGTACATCCACAAGATATGAACCGCCTGTTGCAGATGAAAACTCATTATTAAATGAAGAAACGCTCGAAGAAAATCTAATCAACGGCAATGCCGGTGATATTCCGGGTACCGATACAAATCCGCAGGGAACAATAACGTATCAAATAGATGAAAACGGAAATTCCCAATATAATAAAAACCATACTGTTCGGGAGTACGTTTATAACCAGACCAATGAACAAAAAGAAAAGGCTGTGGGAAATCTTATTTACGAACAGTCTACCATGTCGATTTCCCTGTGGTACGGAAAAAACATAAAAACAGCCGACGGTCTTACCCCGGAGTATTTGGAGCAGGTCAGGCAGTCTGCCTATGCTGCTACCGGAGTTCCGGTGGAGAATATAACAGTAAGTGTGCAAAAACTGGCAGCCGAAACCCCGGCGGAAGTTACGCTCATGGATACTGTCGCCGAGCTCTTTGACCAATTCGGTTTCTATGTGTTAATGCTTATTCTGTTAATTGTTATGACTATCACCGCGATGCCCAGGAAGAAAACCGAACCCGTTGAAACTCAGACAGCTGCGCTTGAGGCGGCTGCCGCCGGAGAAGGAGCAGCTCAGCAGCCTGTTGAAATAATTCAGGATATTAATTTACAGGAGGAATCAGAGCTTAAGAAACAAATCGATAAATTTGTTCAGGATAATCCTGATTCAGTTGCCCAATTATTAAGAAACTGGCTTGCAGAGGATTGGGAATAAGCTCTGCATAAGTTACTTCCGAAAGTAGGTGGAAATATGGCGGTAAGAAGTGACTTAAGAGAACTGTCAGGCAGAGAAAAAGCTGCCATGTTGCTTATTACTCTGGGACCCGAGAGGTCGGCACAGATTTTCAAGCACCTTAAAGAAGACGAGATAGAGCAGCTTACTCTGGAAATAGCAAATATCCGGACTGTTTCTCCCGCAGAAAGAGAAAAGGTATTAAGTGAATTTTATCAAATATGTCTTGCCCAGCAGTATATTACAGAAGGCGGCATAGGATACGCGAAGGATATACTGGAAAAAGCACTGGGTACTGAGAAAACAATGGAAATAATAAATAAGCTGACGGTTTCCCTGCAGGTAAGGCCATTCGATTTTGTAAGAAAAGCAGACCCGGCCCAGGTATTGAATTTTATTCAAAGTGAACACCCACAGACAATCGCTCTTATTTTATCATACTTAAAACCTTACCAGGCGGCTGCGGTATTGTCGGCTCTGCCCCAGGAAAAACAGGCAGACGTGGCAAAGAGGATAGCCACCATGGACAGAACGTCCCCGGAGATAATTAAAGAGGTGGAGCGAGTTCTTGAGAAAAAGCTTTCAGCGCTTGTAACCGAGGACTTTACCGCAGTAGGCGGGATCCAGGCCATAGTGGACGTATTGAACTCGGTAGACAGGGGTACCGAAAAATTCATTATGGACTCCCTTGAAATCGATGATACTGATTTGGCTGAGGAAATAAGGAAGAGAATGTTTGTGTTCGAGGATATCCTGCAGCTTGATAACAGGTCTATACAGCGCTTCCTGCATGAAGTCGACAACAGCCAGCTGGCTCTTGCGCTGAAAGGCGCTACCGAAGAGGTGCAGAATGTGATCTTCAATAATATGTCGAAGAGATTGGCTGAGATGATAAAAGAAGATATGGAATTCATGGGCCCGGTTCGACTCAAGGATGTAGAAGAAGCGCAGCAGAAGATAGTAAATATAATAAGAAAGCTGGAGGATGCCGGAGAAATTATTATTTCGCGCGGTGGAGGAGACGAAATAGTTGTATAACAGTGGCTATGGATATGGAATATATAAGCGTAATCAGGTGAATATAGGAAATCCATACAAACCGGTAAAGCGTGAAGCTAAATCGTATGTTGTGGAGGCTATTTTCGATGAGGTTGCGGCTACAAAAGCTGACCCGGAAAAGGAGCTTGAAATCAGCCAGGACATAATTCATAAAGCTAAGGAAAATGCGGCTTTAATAAAAAGAGAAGCTGAACTTGAGGCTGAAAGGATAATTGAGGAAGCAAAAAGAAAAGCGGAGCTTCTTATGGCCGAAGTCAAGCAGAAAGCAAAAGAAGAGGGGTACAGATACGGCGAGGAACAGGCTCAGCAACACTATAATGATCTTATAGCAGAGGCTGAGGAGTTCAGGGAAAAGAGCAGGAAGGCCTATGAGGACACCCTGTCATCCCTTGAGCATGATATCATAGATTTGGTTCTCGATATTGCCGCCAAGGTAGTGGGAGATGAAATCCGCAATAACCGGGAAGCCATAATGGGGGTAGTCAGAGAAACAATTCTTTCTTGCTGCAACAGGGAAAATATCGTTATAAAGGTATCGGCTGAGGATTATGATTATATCACGGCCAACGAGGATGTTCTCCGAACGAGCATAAAAGGGCTGAATGAACTGGAAATAAAAAAAGACGCTTCCCTGGAGAAAGGCTCCTGCGTGATTGAAACTGAATACGGGTCGGTTGACGGAAGCGCTGATATTCGCCTGCAAAGAATCAGAAAAGCATTTTTTGAGTTATTGGGTGATGGAAGGCAATATGAATGACAGTATTACCTTAGACAAATATAAAAGATTATTGGAAACACGGAAATTTGTCCGATACTCAGGCAAAGTAACCAAAGTTGTAGGTCTCACCATTGAGGCCGAGGGCCCCGAGACGCATATCGGGGCCTTATGTCATGTGTTTGCCCAGAATAACAGGATGGTTCTTGCCGAAGTAGTTGGGTTCAGGGATAAAAAGGTTTTATTAATGCCTATAGGGGATATGTCGGGAATCGGGCCGGGCAATCTTGTGGTAGCAGCCGACAGGGATCTGGAAGTAGGTGTAGGTCAGAAATTGCTGGGCAGGGTTCTGGACGGTTTGGGAAACCCTATGGATGGGAAAGGCCCGGTTGATATAGAAAAATACTATCCTGTGAACAATATGCCGCCGAATCCCATGACGCGGCCGAGGATTACGCAGCCTCTTCCATTGGGCGTAAAGTGCATTGACGGGCTTATCACCGTTGGTAAAGGACAGCGTCTTGGCATATTTGCAGGAAGCGGCGTAGGCAAAAGCACATTGATAGGTATGATCGCCAGGAATACCAAGGCTGATATAAATGTGATCGCTTTAATAGGTGAACGTGGACGTGAAGTTCGGGACTTCCTGGAAAGAGATCTGGGAGAAGAAGGCCTTAAGCGTTCGGTGGTCGTTATAGCAACATCGGATCAGCCTGCCCTGATACGGTTGAAGGGGGCCCTGGTGGCTACAGCCATTGCAGAATATTTCAGAGACTGCGGAAACGATGTTCTTCTTTTGATGGATTCTTTGACCCGTTTTTCCATGGCCCAGAGAGAAATAGGGCTTGCCGTCGGTGAACCTCCCGTAACCAGGGGTTATACTCCTTCGGTATATGCTGCAATGCCCAAACTTCTGGAGAGGTCAGGAACATCGTCCAAAGGCTCCATAACCGGCTTGTATTCAGTACTTGTTGACGGCGATGATATGAATGAGCCTATAACCGATACAGCCCGTGGTATTTTGGACGGGCATATCGTCCTTTCAAGAAAACTTGCGCATAGGAATCACTATCCTGCTATAGACGTACTTGCGTCTATCAGCCGTGTTATGAATGATATTATAGACGATGAGCATAAAAAATGTGCAAATGAGCTTCGCCGCAACCTTGCGATATATGCCGATGCCGAGGATCTTATCAATGTCGGCGCATATGTGAAAGGAAGCAATCCGGAGATAGATCTGGCAATTCAATTAAATAAAGGTATCAACGAATTCCTGACACAGGATACCATGACTCGCTATACTTATTTTGAAACAGTTGAGCTCCTTAAAAAGGCGGTAAATAAATAGAAGCAGGAGATTAAATGGCAGGATTCAAGTTCCGCTTGGAAACATTTTTAAAACTTAAAGAGCAGTTCGAGAAGAATGCCAGGATCGAACTGGGCGCGGCCATTATGAAGCTTGAGGAAGAAAAATCCAAACTTAAAGTCATAGAGGATAATATTGATATTACCACGAATGACTTAAGAGACGCGTGCTCAGGAGTCATTCGCCCTGAAAAAATCAAGGATCTGAAAGCATATCTGAAACGTCTCCAGCATGAAAAAGACAAACAGAAAGAGGTTGTTAAGCGTCAGCAGAAAAATGTCGATATTATAAGAGAAAAGCTAGTTGAAATAATGAGAGAAAGAAAGGTTTTGGAGAATCTCAAGGAAAGGGAATTCCAGGAGTATTTGAAAGAAGAGAACAAAAAGGAACAGCAGCAGATAGACGAGCTGGTCAGCTTTAAAGAGAGCAACAATACGACCGATCTTCTGGATGACGCGTAGCAGATGGAATCATAAGCAGGTGGCATGTTTATTGGCTTACATTTCAACGGTCCGGGTTACGTTTGAAATCACAACGGCCGCATTAGTCATCAGAAGCACGGCAACGATATGTAAATATACATAATTGCCGGCTTTTTTTAATTAAGACGACGGGTAAGGCATAAAAAAACCATGCGATAACGAATATTCGATTAAGGTGATTTATTCATGAAAGAAAAGGGGAAACAGGAGAAACAGATACCAGAGCAGAAACAAAGCACCCGGTCAGAAAAACCCGGAGGTTTTTTACAATCAATAATTGTGGTGTTAATAGCTCTTTTGGTAGTTGCCGTTGTTTTTACCGGTGTTTTTTATTTTGCGGTCAAAAACAATATTTATGGTTTAGCTGATTCATTAAAGCCACATATCAAGAATTATCCCATTTTAAAAGTCTTTTTGCCTCAGGATTTACCCGACTTTGATCCGGATGATCCAAAGTATCTTAGTGATAAGGAACTTGTGGGGAAATACCAGGAATACCGGGAAATAGTTTTAAACCTGCAGCAGGAACTCGATGAAGCTAAAAAGACAATAGAAGAAATGGAAGCTGAAAAGCTGGCCGCAGCTGATATGGAAACAAAAACTGAAGAAAACCGGCAGCTTTTGAAGACCATTGAGGATAAAAAAGCGGAATTGGAGGCTATTAATAAGAAATTGGCAGAACTTATCGCCAAAGGTGATCCCGAAGGCTTTAAGGATTACTTTAAGAAAATTGACAAAGCCACAGCCGAAGCTATATATGCAGAGATTATGAAAGAAACGGCAATCAGTGAAGAAAAAAAAGCTCTGGCAAAGCCTTTTTCGACCATGAATCCCCAGGGAGCGGCAAATGTGCTGGCAGAACTTTTTGCCAGTGATAAGGAAGCAGCCGTGGATATTTTCGAAGGAATGGACGCGAAAGTAATGGCACCCATTCTTGAAAAAATGGATGCAAAAACTGCGGCTGATATTTATGGATTGCTCTCCGACCGGAGACTCGGTCGGTGATGCATATATTTTATAAAGTTGTCAGGAAGACCAGCTAATTAAAGTCAAGAGTTTATAATAAAAATTTTGAGAAATTTTTT
>ERZ773359.285-NODE-285-length-69622-cov-6.711631_pt1 | contig 69622 bp, 79 predicted proteins | sample MGYA00374955_ERZ773359 | MGnify/ENA primary metagenome ERZ773359 (study PRJEB29098, sample SAMN04486028) | biogas fermenter metagenome | study: EMG produced TPA metagenomics assembly of the Biogas fermentation microbial communities from Germany - Plant 4 DNA1... | reverse complement strand
CTATCTCTTTTAGCTTCTCCACAATGGCTTCCAGAATACTTAAGCGCTGCGTTGTCTGTGCCACTACGGCCACAGGTTTAGTCTTGTCTAAAACAAGCGTCTCAAGCTCTTTGGGATCCTGGAGAACAAAAGGTTTATCGTGTCCCCAGCCGAGAACACCCTGAATTTCCGGATGCTGCCGGTTGCCCACAATGATTACCTGTTGGCCTTCTGCAATGAGCCGGGCAACCAAGGTCTGTAATTTTTGTACATATACACAGGTAGCATTAATTACTTGCAAATCTTTTGCTTCTGCTTCCTGAAAAACCTCCGGCCTCTCACCGTGCGTGCGCACCAAAACAGTTGCCCCGGAAGGCACTTCCTTGAGGCTATCCACAAAAATAACTCCGTGCTGTTTTAATTTCTCCAACAGGCTTTCATTATGGACCAGCGGCCCCAAGGCATATACAGGACCGGAAGCGGCTTTTGCCGCTTTTGCCAAAGCTATATCTACGGCGCGTTTTACGCCTCCGCAAAAGCCTGCATAATCGGCTAAAATAACTTGCAAAAAATTCACCTCTAACTATTTTTGCTCTAGTTGCTGCCTGATGGCGGCCATAATTTGTTTTGCGATTTCTTCATACTGCTCATTTTTCAGCTTAACATCATAGTATTCAGTAAAGACCAAAGGTTTACCAATGCGAATACGTAGCGGTCGAAATAATTGATAAGGGCCAATAATACCTACCGGTATCACCGGCGCTTTGCTTTTAGCGGCAATATAGCCCACACCGGGTTGTGGCGGTAAAAGTTTACCGGTCCGGCTGCGCGTACCCTCGGGAAAAATTAATAATACGCCGCCTTGAGCCAAAGTAGTTAAGGCAGTTTTCAGTGCACGCCTGTCTGCCGCACCACGTTTGACCGGAAAAGCACCCAGTGCTTTTAAAATTTTGCCCACTAGCGGTATTTTCAATAACTCTTCTTTGGCCATAAATTTAACTTTGCGCTTGGGTACGGCACCCACAGAGGGTGGATCCCACCAGGAAAAATGATTGGCACAAAGTATATAGGCTCCTTCTGGAGGGAGATTCTCCCGGCCTTGGACATCCCAGCGGAAAAAAAAAGTAAAAATAAAAATTAAAAGTGCACGTGCAAACCAATAAAACAAAACTCCCCCTCCTATACAAGAACAACTTTATCAATAATGGTTTCTACAACCTGTTCAATTGTCATCTCCGTAGTATCGATAATAACGGCATCCCTAGCCGCCCGCAGCGGAGAGTGTTCCCGTTCTGTATCAATTTTATCGCGGGCAGCTATTTCTTCAAGGACCTGCTCATAGCTGACTGTTTTTCCTGCAGCCAGTAATTCTGCCTGCCGCCGTTTAGCTCTTTCCTCCAGGGAAGCAGTGAGAAAAAATTTGTATTCCGCATCCGGCATCACATGCGTACCAATATCACGACCATCCATAACCACACCGCCACGGCGGCTAAGTTCCCTTTGTTTTTGGACCATGATGCTCCGCACTTCCGGATAAAGAGCCACCAAAGAAACATGACGGTTGATTAACGGATCGCGTATAGCCGCTGTCACATCTTCTCCATTTAGAAAAACCAAATTATTACCCTTTTCATCTGTCCGGATGTCTAATTGGAGCGATAAAGTCAGGGCTTCCAAGGCTTTTTTATCATGCAGGTCAGTTCCGTTGCGCAAAGCAGCCAGGGTAACGGCACGGTACATGGCGCCCGTATCAAGATATATCAAATTTAAGCGTTTAGCCACCGCCCGTGCCACTGTGCTTTTACCGGCACCGGCCGGTCCGTCAATGGCTATCCTGGCCTTCATGGACAGCCCTCCTTCTCTACTTACATACGAAAAGCGTGCGTATGCGCACGCCTTTTTACCTGCAACTGCGCGCGACAGACAAGCAAGCACAAAAACAACACGCTAGGTGTTGTCTTCTACCAGGTCCGGTCGTAATTTTTTTGCTTCCCGCAAATAAATATGCTTTATCTCTGTCTGGCGCAGTTTCGTATTTACATGCATCAGTACGCGGATACAGCGCTGCAAGGCTCCTTTGACCTGCATCTGCTGCAGGTCCAAAAGCGGCACACTTGTCCACCCAAGCTCCCGGGCCGCTTTTGCTGGGAATGCTGCATCCAGATCCGGCGTAACCGAAAAAATTATACTGGCTATATCTTCAACCTGAACTTGGTTTACCTCAGTTATTGTCAACAAAAGTTCTTTTGCTGCCGCCAAGATGTCAGCGGCACTGTTTTGCTCCACCGTAATGGCCCCACGGATCCCTCTCACAACACTACAACCCACTTAGTTGTCCTCCCACAACTGCACTTTAACTAAAATAATAGCTTATTATCCGCAATTTGGCAAGCCTTTAGCCTAATCTCTTTCCATGGTGACATAGGAAATAACTTCCGGCACACCGTAAAAAGTAACTTCTTTGCCTGCTTGCGGCTTAATAATACCTTCAGAAACTGCTGTCACGGCTACCTGTACATTTTTTTCCGGAATTTGACCGTCAATTTCCACCGCATCACCGTCGCGCACAGGGATGCGCACCGTAGTGCTGTTTTTCCCCAATGTGGCCACTGTTTTACCGTTAACTTGCACGTTAATTTCCGTCAAATCTTTAGCCTCAACGATGCTTAATTCCACATAGCCTTCCCGTTCCACCGGCGCCAAGGTTTCTGTGGAGGCATCTGCCGGCTCATTTCCCGCCACCGGCGTTCCTTCCAGCCGGTCTACTAAACTTAAGATTTTGCGGATTTCCGGTTGTGTCAGCAGCGCCTGCGTTAAAATTAACAGCAGTAAAAGCAGTGCTGCACCTCTAAAGAGCCAGCGCTCAAAGTTTTTAGTACGTTCTTTAAACCGATGTTCAAAATCCATTGTACAGCCCTCCCTACCCAATTTTATGTCACATGTTTTAAAATTTATGCCATTTTTCTTGAAGAAGCTGTACAAAAAACACCTGTTTATATTTTTGCTGCACTGTTGCCGGCCACATATCCGGTAGAAAAAGCCGCCTGCAAGTTATACCCGCCGGTATTGCCGTCCACATCTATGATTTCACCGGCAAAATAAAGGCCTGGTAAAATTTTCGAGGCCATGGTGGCCGGGTCAATTTCCTTTGTAACTACGCCGCCGGCTGTAACGATGGCTTCTTTAAGCGGCCGGACCGCTTTGACGGTAAAAGTTAAATCGGTTAAAATTTCCTGCAGCCGCAAACGCTGTTCTTTGCTGATTTGATGTACCGGAAGTTCAGGAGGTATCCCGGATAAATTAATTACCGGTGCAATCAGCTTCTGGGGCAATAAATCATTTAAGCTATTTTTAAACTGTTTGCGAATATTTTTGGCAAAATCCCTGAGGATCCTGGCATCCAATTGTTCTGCCGTCAGGGCCGGTTTTAAATTAAGGTGCACAGAAACTTTTTGCTTTTTATTGAGTGCTTGCGCAGCATGGCGGCTGAGAGTTAAAATGATGGGCCCGCTTAAACCATAATGAGTAAAAAGCATTTCCCCAAATTCTTCTGCCACTATGCGCTTGTTCACTGCCAATTTCACAGCCACATTTTTCAATGTTAACCCGGCCAATTCCTTTACCCAGGTTTCAGCCGTTTCTAAGGGGATTAAAGCCGGCAGGATGGGAGTAATGGTATGACCCACTTTTTGCGCCAATCTATAACCATCTCCGGTGGAACCGGTGGCAGGATAAGATGCTCCGCCGGTGGCCAGCACCACGGCATCGGCCAAAATATTCCTACCGTTTGCTCTTACTCCCGCTACACGTCCGCCCTCCTGCAAAAGGGCGGTAACTTTACAACCGTACTGCACCTGTACTCCATAGGTCTTAAGGAACTTTTTTAGCGCCTCCACCAGATCTTGCGCCCTTTGTGAACACGAGAAAACCCGTCCACCCCGCTCAACCATCGTAGGCACGCCCCACTCATGAAAAAAGCGGCGCAGATCCTCATTACTAAAACGGGCAAGGGCCCCATAAAGAAAGGTGCCGTTACCGGGATACTGCGCAATAAATTCATCCAGTGAAGCAGCATTAGTAAGATTGCCTCGTCCTTTACCGGTAATAGCCAACTTTTTGCCCAGGCGTGCGTTTTTCTCCAGTAAAAGCACGTCGGCACCGGCTTTGGCCGCCTGGCCGGCAGCCATCATGCCTGCCGGTCCACCACCCACAACAATTACCCGCAAGTTGTTTTCCCCTTTCAGGCAAACTTTTTATTCTGTCAAAATCTACATAGCTATACGACAAAGAAAGCGGCTCAAGCCGCTTTCTTTGCCTCTATTAATCGGCATAACGTTTTAATCTTTGCTTTACTTGGCTGTTTGTTTGATTATGGACTTCAAAAAAGATCTGCTCCATTTCCTGTAAAGAAAGAGTCAGTTCAGGCGGTTCAATAATTTTTACACGCCTAAATTCCTCTCGCACGGCAAAACGGACAAGAAACCAAAGCGAATCGGCGATAACTTCCAGCTCTAAAGGAGCAAAAGCCACTTCATCATCAGTTTCTTCATCATAAACAAAATAAATTTCGCCCAAATCAATTTTTTCAATCATAATGCCCTGGAGAGGTACATTGCGCCATAAGGCAGCCTGCTGTTCGCGTAATTCGTCAGCAACTTCCTCAGAATTTTTTCCGCCAAAGAAAAAACGCGCAGGACGGGACTTCCCCTTATAATCAAAACGAATTTTAGCACGAATTTTGGGGATGACGGTTTTCTCTACAGTATCTTCAATTTGCACTTGTTCTGTTAATGATAATTCCGTATCAAAACCTGGTTTTAACAAATTCTGTTCCTCCCGTAATGCGCTTACTACGCTTTGCATGTTATAATTTCCCGTTTATTGTTGATTAATTCGCGTAAAGCAGCAAAATTCCTGCTGTGGTCCCGAACAAAGTTTTGCGTTGAGACAGCAAGCAGGGGACTTTTTCAGTTTAAACATTCTGCCTGGCTCTTTGCGTCAAATTTGCAGCAAGCCAATCGATAAACTGGCGGGCAGTCCGGGGAGAACGGCCATTTTGCTTCATTTCCCAGCGCAGAGCCTCCCGGTGCAAAAACTCCCGCTCTATTTTTAACCCTCTTTGCGCTGCCAACCCTTCCACAATTTCGAGGTATTTTTCTTGATTGGGAGTAAGGAAAGTAACTGTAATGCCAAAGCGGTCTGCCAGTGATAACTTCTCCTGGATTGTTTCTGCCGCCCGTACTTCATCTTCCGCATTATCTGCGAAAAGTCCGGCACGCTCACTGAAACGTTCTTTAATTAAATGGCGGCGATTGGAAGTGGCATAAATGACCACATTGCGCGGCCTGCTCTCAAGCCCGCCCTCCAAAACTGCCTTCAGGGGGGTGTATGTTTCTTCCGTGTCGGCAAAAGCCAAATCATCAATAAAAATAATAAATTTTTGTGGTTTGTTTTTTATTTGACGTAAAACCTGCGGTAAATCCGCCAAGTACGGCTGCGGCAGTTCAATGATGCGCAGTCCCAAATGTGCATATTCATTCAGCAGTGCTTTGACGGTGGAGGATTTTCCCGTACCCCTGTCCCCGTACAGTAAAACATTATTGGCGATATAACCTTGCAGAAATTTAAGCGTATTATCAATGACCACCTGCCGCGGTTTTTCATAACCGATGAGATCTTGAAGGCGGATAGGATCAGGATACTCGATCCCCACCAGTTGTCCTTTGCCGTCCACCCTTTCCCACAAAAATCCTCTATAACGGGCAAAAAGACCGGAACCGTGGTGCCGATAAAATGCGGCTAAAGCTTCAAGCTGCTTTGCCCAATTTGACTGCAAAGTAAATTTTTGGCGCACAACAGGCTCTAACGGCAAAGATATTTCCATCCTCCATGCCGGCAATTTCCTTACCAGATTTGCTTCCCCGGCGGTAAAACCGCCGCAGCTAATGGCATACTCTTTTATTTCCTGTGGCGTAAGGGCAGCCGCCTTTTGCAAGGCCTCTAAATCATGCTCCACCGCCCGGCGCAGTTCAGGGTTAATTTCTTTTACTGTCTTGCCAGCACAAAAACGGCTAAAAGCCGTTTCCGTAAAAAGAATTTTCTCACTTAAATAATCCAGCAAAGATACTTGCTGCCTTTCCAGTAAAGCAGCAAAAAATTCACTATACCGGCGGTTAAAATTGCTGGCAGAAAGTTTGTCCGTCAAAACTTCGAGTAAGACATAGTATTTCTCAATTACCGGATCCGCCAAAAGAGAACGAAAAACAATTAATGTTTCTAAAGAGCTTTTTGCCGTCTTGATTTTTGTCTCCATATTCATACCCCTTTGCCGTCACATTGCTGTAAATGTTCCGTACAATTAAGCTTCACCAGGTACCAGTTGCCGTCAAAACATTCTAAAATTGTTTTGGAGGCCGCATCAATCCTTATGCGAGCCGCAAATTTCAGCGGCATTTCCATGGCCAGCGTAACGGCTGTGCGAATCACACCACCATGGGTTATCACCACTGCTGACTCTTGTTCCTCCAGTTGTTTTTGCGTTTCTGTTAAAAAGGCCTGCACCCTGGCTGCCACCTGCGCAAACGCCTCTCCGCCCGGGGGTGTAATGCAGCAAGGATCCTCGCACCAGGCAGCATATTGCTCCTGCACAGCCGGCGTCATCTCGGCATAAGTTAGCCCTTCCCAGGCACCAAAATCTATTTCCCGCAGCTTTTCCTCAACTATAGGCTGCAAATGAAAACGCCGTTGCAGCGGCAAAGCAAAATCTTGTGCTCTTTTAAGCGGCGAAACAAAAAGATAATGGGGCCGTGCCGTAAAACTTGCGGCCAGCATGTGCGCCTGCCGTTTTCCCTTTTCCGATAAAGGTACATCACTTCTGCCTTGCATTTTCAACTGCCTGTTCCAAATTGTTTCTCCATGACGCACAAAAATCAGTCGCATAAATACTCCTTTAAAATAAAAGTAAAATAAAAAGCAAAGCGGTAATTTCCTGCAACTGGCAGGTAGCACCTAAAAGATCCCCGGTAATACCACCAAAATTGACCAGCACAAAATAGCGCCAGACAAGAAAGAAAACTGCACAGCAGGCGGTAAAAAGAAAAATTTGCGGGCCGCAAAGGGCAAAGCCACAAAGGAAATAAAGCAGCAAAGCTAAAGCTAATTGTTTTTTTCCGGTTAAGTCAGCAAAAACTTTTCCCAAGCCCGGATTATTATGCGCATAATTGCATGTTGCCATTAAAGCCACCATGGCCGTCCGCCCCGCCAGGGGAGCCAAAACCAAATAGAAAATATTTTGCGCCTCTGCCATCCCCGCCACGGCAGCAACTTTTACCGCCATGGCAAAAAATAAAACTTGCGCCCCAAAGGCACCCACACGACTGTCCTTCATGACCGCCAGTCTTTTTTCCCTGTTCCCCCGCACACCTAAGCCGTCAAAGGTATCCATCAGCCCGTCCAAGTGCAGCCCTGCCGTTAAAAGTTCCCACAGCGCCACCGTTAAGGTGGCGGCCAAAAGGGGCGTCCAGATTGTTTTTAAACCCCACCAGACTAAAGCTAGCACTAAGCCTAAAATTGCACCTACCGGTGGGTAATAGACGGTTGAACCCACCAGATCCGCCTCTGTAACTTCCCGTTCACTGTCAAAGGGCCACACAGTTAAAAAGCGCATAGCTAAAAAAAAGCGGTGCATTATAAACCTGCCTTTCCGTACTCTTTTACACAAAGAGGATATCCGGCCACAGCCAACCAGACCGAATCGGCGGCTTGCGCCACCTGTTGATTGGCACGACCGGCAATATCGCGAAAGATACGGCCCAGCGGTGTATCCGGCACAACGCCCGAGCCTACTTCATTGGTGACCACAATGGTGCGGAATGGTTTGTTTTTTACCACCTGACAAAAGCGGGCCAGCTTGTCCTGAATTTGTGCTTCCACTTGACTGGCCTCTTCGGCGGTAAAATCTTCCTCATACCGCTCCAGGAGGCAATTGGTTAACCACACCGTCAGGCAATCAACTAAAACAATTTCCGTTTGTGGCGGTACTTGCTCAATGGCTTTCACCAAATCTAAAGTTTCCTCAATGGTTACCCAGTCTTGAGGACGGCTTGCCCGGTGCTGCGCCACTCTATGTGCCATTTCTTCATCCAAAACGGCCGCGGTGGCAATATAAGCCACCGGCCCCTTTGCCTGCAGCGCAATTTTTTCCGCCAGGCGACTTTTACCGCTGCGGGCACCGCCGGTTATCAGAATAAATTTACCTAATTGTGCCTCGTCCACTGACAGCTCCCCCTTCTTTCCGGATCAAGTCAATAACTGCATGACAAAACTTAAATCAACCTGCTCTTGTAAAGCTGAAGACAGCAGTTGATAGGCAGCTTCTCTTTCTTTGTGGGCAGCAAGCTGTGCCGGTGCAGTTGCTAAAGGAACTTGGTGATAATAACCCAAAACGCCTAGAACCGGTTTTTGCACCAGCTCCTCCAGCATCTCCAGTCCGGGCAGCAAATTTTCCTGCCTGCCGCGAAAACGGTTAACAATAATACCACCTATGTGCGCTTTTTCCGCTTCCGCAAGCAAAGCAAATGTACCCATTACTGAAGCAAACATACCGCCCCACTCAATATCGGCAACTAAAAGGGTCGGCGCCTTTAATTTTTCTTTAATGTCTAAAGTAATGATTTCCTGCTGTAAAAGTTTATTTTCTCCCGGGTTGCCGCCGCCGTCCACAATTACTAAATCGTAGCTTCTCCTTAATGCCTCCAGCGCTTCCCGGGCCAATGCCAAAGTTTTTGGCGCAAATGCATGCTGAAATTCATGCCAGGTTACCTGGGCCACAATTTTTCCCTGCCAATATAAGTCATAACTATGATTTTTTTGCAGCAAAAACACAGGATGCAAGTTAACGGTAGGGTTAAGGCAAGCTGCCTCCGCTTGTAAAAACTGTTCCCAACCAAGAAAGCCAAAATCTTGTGCCCACATATTTTTCACCAGCATTTTTGCGCCAAAGGGTGCCACGCTGTAGCCTGCTTGCCGGAAATAGCGGCATAAAGCGGCACACACAAGGCTTGTACCGGCACCTTGGGATGTCCCCTCCACCATCAAGACTGCACCCATGGGCCACTCTCCTTCCGTGGTCCGGCAAGACCCATTAAGTGATAAATTTGCGGCATCTCAAGCGCCTTTTCCACGGCATCCGCCAAGAGGTCATACTGCCGGCCGGAATCAGCTTTTTTTTCCGCAACTTCTTCGCCGCGCAATGCCTTCTCCTTGGCAACATCTTCCTCAGCCAAAGTTAAATCTTTTAGATAAGGGATCGCTCCTAGTACCGGGAGTTTTGTTTCTGCCGTTAAAACTTTAGCCAAAAGCTGCAGCTTTGCCTCTTCCCCGTCAAATTTGTTGAAAAGAAAACCGCCAAGCAAAGCCCTATCCTTTGGCGGAAGTAAAAGATATGTACCCAAAGTGCCCGCCAAAGCGCCATTGCGGCTGAAATCACCCACCAAAAGCACCGGCGCCTTGGCCAGATGGGCAGTTTGCATATTGGCCACATCCTGCTCCTGGAGATTGATTTCCGCCGGGCTGCCCGCCCCTTCAATGACAACAATTTCATACTCCCAGCACAGCCGTGCCAATGATTCTGCAATTACCTGCAGGTAAAAGTCATGCTGTTTTTCCTTGGCATAAACAGCAGTATCTACAGATTTGTACGGCCGCCCCCGTACAATGACCTGCACTTGTCCGGGAGCAACCGGTTTAATTAAAAGCGGATTCATCTCCACAGTTGCCTTAATCCGAGCCGCTTCTGCCTGTTGCCCCTGGCCGACGCCAATCTCCCCGCCGTCTGCCGTCAGATAAGTATTTACCGACATATTCCAACTTTTAAAGGGTGCCGTCCGGTACCCGTGGCGGGTAAAAATGCGGCAGAAAGCGGTGGCAATCATACTTTTGCCCACATGGGAAGCCGTGCCTTGAATCATAATAACTGCAGCTTGTTTTTTTGGAAACCTTTCCATCGGTAAAACCTTCTTTGCCTTAGTTTGACAAACCTTTTTCCTGTTCCATGCCGGCAACAGGGAATTTTTCCTTTAACAATTGATACAAGCGCGCTTTTTCTCTTACTACAATCCCTTTTTGCTTAACTTCTGCCAAAAGTTGTTCACCCAACCCTCCGGTAAAATCTCTTTTTTGCTGTTTTTCTTCCAAAAGATAGACAGGTTTTCCCGCATCCGCCGCCGCTAAAGCAGCCTGAAGATTTAACAAGTTCCCATGGCCCAAAGGAATTTCCGCCAAAATGACGGCTGCGGCTTTAGCTACTAAAGCTAAATTTTCCCGGTGGCGTTCTTCTGTGATTCCGGAAAAGGGAACTTCGGCTACAACTTGGATATCCAAGGCACGGGCTGCTTCCCAGTCGCTGTCTCCCACATTTAAAACACCAGCCGTCAAGTAATAGCCTGCTTCAGTTAAATCACGCATTAATTCACCGCCGCTGCCGCCCCCGGCAATAAGGTGCAGGTGAGGTGCCTTTTGCTTTTCTTCCCGGCGGCGTGTTCCCGGCAGTAGAGCTATCTGCGGTGTGCCAAAGACAGGATGCGGTGTCACTAAAACACGTGTCCCATAAACTTCGGCAATATTTTCTGCCGTAATTACTTCATGGGGCAGTCCCCATGCCTTAATTTTTCCCTGGTGCAAAAGCACCAGTTCCTGGCAATAATAAGCCGCTAAATTTAAATCGTGTAAAACGGCCACCACCGTCAAGCCGTCCACAGTACTTAATTTTTTCACTAAATCAAGTATTTCCTGCTGATAACCAATATCTAAATGGGATGTGGGCTCATCCAAGAGCAAAACTTTGGGCTCCTGTGCCAAAGCACGGGCTATCATTACCCGTTGTCTTTCGCCGCCGCTTAATTCCGTAATGGCACGGTGCCGCAAATGGAAACACCCTGTGACTTCCAAAGCATGGTGGACAATTTTATAATCTTCAGCGGTCTCCGCTTGAAAACGGCCGATATAAGGAGCCCGCCCCATTAAAACTACATCTTCCACCGTAAACTGGTAAGCGGCGGTTGTATCCTGCGCCACAACCGCCATGGTGCGCGCCAATTCTTTATGCCCAAAATCCTCCAGCGCCCGGTCCCCCAAGAAAATACAGCCGCCCTCAGGCTTCAGCAGGCGGGAAATTAATTTCAGCATGGTTGTCTTCCCGCTGCCGTTAGGCCCAATAATACCTAAAAAACTGCCCGTAGGTATGGAAAAAGTGGCCCCGCGTAAAACTGCATGTTCCCCGTATGTGAATGTTAAATCTTTTATTTCTACCTTCATATCGTCCTCACAAGCGTATTTCTTGCTTTTTTTTGCGGAGTAAATAAATGAAAAAGGGAGCACCGACAAAAGCCGTTATAATACCTACCGGTATCTCCTGCGGTGCCAAGATGGTGCGGGCCACCACATCCGCCCACACAAGGAAACTGGCTCCTACCAGGGCGGAAGTAGGCAGTAAAATTCTGTGATCGGGACCGGTAACAATGCGCACAGCATGTGGAATAATCAAACCAACAAAACCAATCATACCACTGACAGAAACGGCTGCCGCCGTAATGAGTGAGGCAGTCACCAAGAGAACCCTTTTTGTCTGTTCCACATTCACACCCAAGTTCATGGCTGTTTCTTCTCCCATTAAAAGTACATTAAGATCACGGGCATAAGCAATGAGAACAAGAAAACCTATGACCAAATAGGGAGCCACAATCCATATTTGCGGCCAGGAACGCATCACCAGTCCGCCAGAAAGCCAGAAATAAATTCCTTGCATATCTTCCCCGGCTAAAACCATGAGCAAAGAAATGACGGCAGACAGAAAACTGGAGACCACAACTCCGGCCAAAAGCAAAGTCACCACAGGTACCTGTCCGCCGATTTTTGCCAAGTTAAAAACAAAAAATAAAGCCATAAAGGCGCCAATAAAGGCAAAAATCGGAATCATGTGCGGAAAATTAAATCCAATTAACTGGCGTAAAAAAATGGCCAGTGCCGCCCCCGTGGCCGCCCCGCTGGATACCCCGATGGTAAAAGGATCAGCCAGCGGATTGCGCAACAGTCCTTGAAAACCAACGCCGGCCAAAGCCAGCGATGCACCGATTAAAGCGCCTAGAAGTACACGGGGCAAGCGCAAATTCCAGATGATGGCAACGGTGGTTTCCGGAATATCCTGGACCAATTGTTCCCAATTTGTCAGGCGGGCAACAATTACACGTAGAGTCTCAGACGGGGGGATGGCTACTGCTCCGATGGCAGTAGCCACAAGTACAGTGATTACAAGTACGACCAAAAGCATGGTGTAAATAAATAATTTCCGTTTTCTACTCATGGCTACCTGTCAGTAAACACATTGTAGAGTTCTTCTAACCCTTGCACAATCCGCGGTCCGGGTCGAGTGACAAGATCCCCGTCTACATCATAAACTCTGCCGTTTTTAACGGCGGCAATATCCCGCCAGGCTTCCCTGGCGAGAATTTCTTCACGCATAGGGAATGTGGCAATGATCACGTCGGGATTCAAAGTAAAGAAGGTTTCTTCTGAAATCTGAAAATATCCCTGACCTGAATCTTTGGCCACATTAATACCTCCGGCCGCTTCAATCATTTCGGATAAATACTCACCGTCACCAATGGTAAAGAGGGCTTCCGTATCCAGCATGACAAAGACCCTGGCCCGTTCTTCCTGGGGAATCTGTGCCACTTTAGCATCAAAGGCAGCCCGGTCATTTTGTATTTGTTCCACCAGCTTTTGCCCTCTTTCCATGCTGTCAATCATTTCCGCCACCTGCAAAATTGCTGTTTCGATTTCTGCCAAAGATTGTGGATCAACCACAATGTACGGGATCCCGTTATTTTCCAAAAATGAAAGCTGCTCCTCCAAGGTCTGGCTACGACCGGTTAAAACCAGATCAGGCTGTAAAGCTAAAATAGTTTCAGCACTTAAATTAAATAAATCGCCAACTTTATCTTTTTGTGCAGCTTCTTCCGGGTAATTACAATAATTGGTTACCCCCACAACCCGGTCTCCAGCCTCAAGGGCAAATAAAATTTCCGTTAAACTCGGCAAAAGCGAAACTATCCGCGCCGGTTTTGCTGTCAAGGTAACCTCTCTGCCGAGGTCATCCGTTACGGTCAGCGGATATGTAACTTGTTCCCTTTGCTCGTGATGCTCGTTAAGCTGCTCATTATTACCGGCAATTTCATTTTGTCCTGTATTGTCCGGTGCTTCCTGCCGGCCACAGCCCACTGCAGACAAGGCCAAAACCAGGACCAAGAGTACAACCAACCACTTCCTCATCTTTTTCTCCTCCCATTTCAAATCATAAAAAAACCCAGCCCGGGGCTGAGAAAGGAATAAATAAACCACGTTTCCCTAAACCCGAGGGCACGATGCGTTGAGAGACAACAGGCAGGTTTCCTGGCTTCCGGTCATAATTTTACAGCGCCTTCCCTGGACAGGCCAAGTGGCATCTTGCTGTAAAACTCACGGTTACAGTGGCGGGTCCGCTCAGGATTTTCACCTGATTCCCTTTTACGCAAACTGAGCACCTGCTGCCTGCTATTAACTTTGCTTTTATTCTATCAAATGCATCTTTTGAACGCAAGAGGTTACCGATTCCTCCTGCCTTTAAGTAAGCCTACACCCTCTTTTAGCTGTCTCACTTCCGCCGGCGTCAGGCGCCGCCACTGCCCCGGCCGCAGTCCCGCCAGAGTCAGTTGCCCGAAGCGCACCCGTTTTAAAGCAAGCACCGGATGCCCTACAGCTTTCAACATGCGCCTAACTTGCCTGTTCCGCCCTTCTCTCAATGTCAACGACACCAAGGAGGTATTTTTACCACCCTTAATTAAGCGCACCACCGCCGGTGCCGTCAAACCGTCCTCAAGCTCTACCCCTGCCGCTAATTTTTTTAGTGTTTCCGGTGCCGGCAGTCCTGGCACACGCGCCAAATATTCTTTTTCCACACCATAAGAAGGATGAGTCAGTCGATTGGCCAGCTCACCGTCATTGGTAAGTAAAAGCAACCCACTTGTATCCAAATCTAAACGCCCCACCGGAAAAACCCTTTTACCCACGTCTACCAGCAAATCTTTTACGGTTTGACGCCCAAAGGGATCTGCCAGGGTGGTCACCACACCCACAGGTTTATAAAGCATAAGATATTCCTTGTTGCCGGTAAGCCTGACGGGACGATTATCAACTGTAATCACGTCTTTTTCCGGATCAATGATGACACCCATGGCCGTCACAGTTTTCCCGTTTACTTTAACACGACCTTGGGCAATGAGCTTTTCCCCTGCCCGGCGGGAACAAACTCCAGCCGCCGAGAGAAATTTTTGCAGCCGCATTGTCACTTCCCCTACTTACATTAAAAAGATTATTCCTATCTTACCTGATTCAAGCCAGATGTGCAAGTTTAGCCAAAAACCAAAGTACATACAACCAGGGAAGCAACAAAGGCGGCAAAATCAGCAATTAAACCTACAGCCAAAGCGTGCCGTGTGCGCCTAATCCCCACACTGCCAAAATAGACGGTTAAAATATATAAAGTGGTGTCTGTACTTCCCTGCATGGTAGAAGCAACGCGGCCCAGAAAAGAATCCGGTCCAAAATGTTCCAGTATCTCTGCCGTAATCCCTAAAGCACCACTGCCGGAAAGAGGCCGCATAATGGCCAATGGCAAAATTTCACCGGGCACGTTGAGCTTAGCCAGTACCGGTGTCAATAAATCAATGAAAAGATCAATTGCTCCGGAAGCCCGCAAAAGCCCGATGGCAATCAGCATGGCCACTAAATAAGGGATGAGGGTAATGGATGTTTGGAAACCTTCCTGGGCTCCTTCGATAAAGGTAGTAAAGACATCAATTTTTTTCGCGGCGGCATAAAGCAAAATGATAAAAATAAAAACAGGAATTGTCCATGCTGCCATGGTCTGGACAATACTTTGCAGCAATTTCATTTCCTCCCCTGCCTGTGACCGCTAACTTTACGCAATAAGCGCTCACTGATTACACCTACACTGCAGGCAACAAAGGTGGCAATAATGGTTGTACCGACGATTTCTGTAGGATTGGCGGAACCACAGGCTGCCCTTAAAGCTATGACCGTGGTAGGAATAAGAGTCATACTGGAAGTATTTACCGCTAAAAAAGTACACATTTCATCGCTGGCCGTCTGTGGGTCCGGGTTTAATGTTTGCAGCTCTTTCATGGCCTTTAAACCAAAAGGTGTAGCCGCACTGCCCATACCTAGAAGATTAGCGCTCAGATTCATCAAAATGGCCTGCGTAGCAGGATGGTTTTTCGGAAGGCGTGGGAATAAAATTGCCACCAAGGGGCGCAGAAGTTTCATCACCCAGTTAATGAGACCGCTTTTTTCAATTAGTTTCATCATCCCCAGCCAAAAGGTCAGCACACTAATGAGGGAAAAAGCTATAGTGACCGCTTGTTCCGCCGAAGCAAAGACGGTTTCCGTCACCGTCTCAATTTTGCCGGTAAAGACGGCCACCAACAAACTGCAAATGATCATGCCTAACCAAATAAAATTGATCAAGCCCTCCACCGCCTATTTTCCGGATTTGCCTGCAAGTTAAAATAAATTTTGCAAAAATCTGATAATCCTTTGCCAGAGATTTAACTTTTCCACATCTTCCGCCGCCACCAGCGGGGTTTGCGCCACACATTCAGAGCCAAAATAAACGCGTAAAATTCCCAGCTGTTGCCCTTTGGTAATAGGTGCCCGCACCTCGCTTGGCCCCTCAAATTTATAGCGCAAAAATTCCCTTTCATTTTCTTTCAGCGGCAACCCAATCTCCTCCGCTGCCGCTAAGGCTACCTTTTCCATTTTGCCTTTATCCACCGCCACCGTTTTTACCTGCTGTCCCTTAGCAATGACTGTTTCCCAGGTATAGTTGTTAAAACCAAAATCAAGAAGCTTCACTGTATCCTCCCACATTTGCGGTGCATTTAAGACAACACTAATCAGGCGCCAGCCGTCCCTGGATGCGGCCCCGACAAAACAGCGTCCTGCCGGTGTAGTCCAGCCGGTTTTAATACCTTCAGCACCATCATACATGGTTAAAAGCTTATTTTGGTTGCGTAAAACCCGGTCATAAGGCCTGCCCGTCCAAGAAATTTTCGTCTCCAAAGTGGCAGCAATTTCGCGAAACTTCGGTAGACTCATGGCATGGGAAGCAATGAGTGCCAAATCATAGGCGGTGGTATAATGTTCTTCATGATCCAAGCCGTGTGGATTCATAAATTTTGTATTTACCGCCCCCAGCCTGCGGGCTCTTTGTGTCATTAACTGGGAAAAATTTTCCACCGATCCTCCCAGGTATTCGGCAATGGCCACCGCTGCATCATTACCTGACCGTAAAATTAAACCATAAAGCAGTTCCTCCAGTGTTTTTGTTTCTCCCGCTTCCAAATCAATGCTGGAACCTTCCACTAAGGCCGCATATTCACTGACAGTCACAGTATCCTGTAATTTGCCCGATTCAATGGCCAAAATGGCCGTCATAATTTTAGTAGTACTGGCCATGGGCAGCCGCTCATAGGCGTTTTTACTAAATAAGATTCTTCCCGTTTTTTGATCCAGTACAATGGCCGCCCTGGCTGTCACCGTGGGCGCCTCCAAAGCAAAAGCTTTCCCTGCCGGCAGCAACAGCAAAATAATGAGCAGGACCACCATGATTTTACGCCTCATGCAAACTCCCCCCACAGCATTGCGATAAATTTATTATATATGCATGAACACAAAAAAAGCCATGCTAATTGTTATTCACATGGCTTACAGTTTATGAACTTGTCTTTTTAAATTTGATAATTTGGCGGTTGACTTGGCGTTTGTTTTCTCATCTCCTGAATCTGGCTAATGAGCTGCGGTGCCAGATCCATAATTCTGTCAAAAACTGCATTGCGATCTACAGGCAGCATGCGTACTTGGCCGTCTTTAGTCACCACTAAAAATGCCGCCGGTTGGACGGAGACACCGCCGCCACTGCCGCCGCCAAAGGGATGTGACAGGCCGCTGTTTTCTTTCTGTTTCTTTTTTTCCTCATCGCTATTACTTTCAAATTCACTTCCACCCGCGGCGAAACCGAATGAAACCCGGGAAATAGGAATAATGGTAGTTCCGTCATGGGTTTCCACCGGGTCGCCAATGATTGTATTTACGTCAACCATTTCTTTTAAATTTTCCATGGCCGTTTTCATCAGCCCTTGTATGGGATGCTCATCCATATTCATTTACCCCCTCGCAATTTCGTCAGGAAAAATAATAACCCGCCCACGGTTAAATGCCCCAGGCGTAAAGATAAATCCGCCTCCAAACGTAATTTTAAATCCATTTTGCCGCTAAAATCCGGCATGACGGAAAGTTGTGGTTGATTTTTCAGGCGCAGGCATTTTTGTGCCGGTACCGCCAGGATGCCGGCAAAGGACCAAATCAGTCCCGCTGCCATTCCCGTCAAAAAAGCGTCTTCCAGACTAAAACATAAATCCAGATTTAATTTTTCCACCACTGTTGCCCGGCGCAGGAAATTAAAAAGCAAGGAAAGGATTTGCTTATTTTTTTTGAACCAATCTATCTGTGCCTTGATTTTTTGCCACTCTAAATCCCTGAGGGAAAATTTTCTCTGTTGTTCCCGCATTAATTTGCCCCGGGATTTTATTTCTGTTTCCATGGTTAAATCCAGGGGAGTTTCCTGCTTGATTACGGGAACTTCCATTTTATAACGTAACAGTGAAAAAAAAGTGCTAAGGCCGAGGGAAAAGTAATCATCTTTATTTTCCCTAACAAAAAAAAGATTTATGCGTACGGGGATAAGTTGTATTAATAAAACCAGCACCAGGGAAAAAGGCAAAACTAACAAGACTTGCTTCATCTTCCCACCACACCGCGTTCTTTGTTTTTACCTTGTCCCGAAAGAGGAAAAAAGATACAAAAAAAACTCCGGCAGGCTTAATTTTGCCATACCGGAATTTTTTTACGTTGAATTAAAGCATGGTTTCCACTTTTGCATTTTGGCGCAGAGTCGTGAATTCTTCATAAAGTTTTTCCTGCACCTTTTCGTTGATTAAAGCTTCCCTCACATCATCTTTCACTTCAGCAAATTCCACTTCACGGTGTTCTTGGATAGCCAACACTTCAATAATGTGATAGCCATAGACTGACTCCACCGGCTCTTTAATGAGGCCTACAGGTGCGGCAAAGGCGGCTTCAGCAAATTCAGCTACCAACTCATCTTTTCCGACAAAACCCAGCTCCCCGCCTTTTTCCGCTGTGCCGGGATCACGGGAATATTCTTTGGCCAGTGCGGTAAAATCGCCGCCCTGCTCCAGTTTTTTCAAAACTTCCCTGGCCACTTCCTCCGTATCAACCAGGATATGACGCACATTTACTTGATGGGGAATATCAAAATCGGCCCTATTTTCCGCAAAATACTGTTCCACTTCTTCCTCGGTAACTTCTGTTTTTTTGCGGACCATTTCCGTCAACATCATATCGATGAGCAAATTCTTTTTTAAAGTTTCTTCCGTCCAGCCGGATTGTAGCAGGGCTTGCTCAAAAAATTCTTTGCTACCGTAGTATTCCTCCTGGATAATTTGTTCAATCCGCGCCTCCACATCCGCATCAGTTACATTAATTCCCTGCTTTTTTGCTTCCTGGGTAACAATCATCAGACTAACAAGCTGGTCCAGAACCAGATCACCGCTGTTCTCCACCAGTGCCTCATAAAACTCTTCTTTTGTGATTTTTTCTCCGTTCACAGTGGCGACAACATCTTTCTCCTGAGTACGATATACAGCATAAACCCCCGCGGCAACCAGTAGGACGGCCAGTACAATCATGGCGGCTTTTTTCATTATTTTCACCTCAAAAAGAAAAATTTTGCCAGGGAAAAGGCTCCTGCCAACCCGGCATGCAAGGAAAAACTCCTGCTTATTATAACAAGTTTTTGTGACAAAAGTGTGGACTTTATGAATTTTTCTCCTCATTAGCAGGCAGCAATTTTTGTAATTCAGACAAATCCTTTAAACCAAAATAGCGCAGGAACTCCTTTGTTGTACCGTAAAGGACCGGCCTTCCGGGGGCGTCCTTGCGGCCCACACTGCGGATCAGGCGGCGCTTTTGCAGTGTTTCCAAAACCGCCCCCACTTTCACCCCGCGAATGGCTTCAATATCAACCCGTGTTACAGGTTGCCGGTAAGCAATAATGGCTAAAGTTTCCAACGCCGCCTGGGAAAGGGTATAGCTTTTTTCTCCGGTAAACATTTTTTCCACCACACCGGCCATTTCCGGTTTGGTACTGAATTGAAAACCATTGGCAATTTCCACAATTTGCAGGCCATGTTCAGCTTTTGCATATTCCTGCTGTAGCTCTTGCAGGACACGACGCACTTGTTTGCTGTCTGTGCCGATAATTTCGGCAATTTTTTTGGGAGGTAAAGGTTCTTCCGCCACGAAAAGCAGTGCTTCCACCTGCGGTTTGATGTCCATAAAAGCACCTCCGGTTACGCTAGTTTAGGCAGCAACAGTATGCGTCCCATCGGTCCGTCCTGCCAGACGATAATTCTCCCTAAACGCACCAGTTCCAGCAAAGCAATAAATGTGACAATAATTTCAGAAATGCCGGCTGTGGTGGAAAAAAGTGAGGAAAATTCCACTCCTTGCTTTTCTTGACGCAGAGTAAGGCTTATTTCCTCCATTTTTTCCTCCACGGAAAAATCATCAGGCGCAATCTCCCGGGGCTCCTTTTGTTCCGCCAGGACTTTCTCCAGAGCCTTAAGCAAGGCGGACAGCGTCACATTGGTCAAAGCAGCCTCATGATCCGGGTTTACCAGGGCAACTGTTTCCCCGGAAAAGGAGCGTACATAGACACGCTTTTGTGCTAATTCACATTTGCGCAGCTGTTCCGCCACCTCACGAAAATACCTGTATTCCAATAATCTTTCCACCAGCTGTTCTTGCGTATCAATTTCAAACAGCTCATCTTCATCCGCCTCTGCCGCTGCGGGGACGGTAGGTAAAAGTTTGCGTGATTTTAGGCGCAGTAAAGTGGCGGCCATAACCAAAAACTCCGAAGCAATATCCAAATTTAATTCCCGCATTGATTGCAAAGTTTCCAGGTACTGTGAAGTAATCTCGGCGATGGAAATGTCATAAATATCCACTTCCGCTTTTTCAATTAAATGAAAAAGCAAGTCAAAGGGACCCTCAAATACAGGAAGGTTAATTTGATACTCCACCGGCCAATTTCCTTTCCTTTACGTCCTAAAGTTTAAATCCGATAATGTCATATACTTTCTCCATCGTCTCGGAAGCTACAAGTTTTGCCTTTCTTGCCCCTTCCCGGAGAATATCCATGAGATAGTCACGCTGGCCTTCCAAGACTTTTCTTTTTTCATAAATAGGCTCCAGGTAAGCGATAAGGCGCTTTGCCAGCTGTTTTTTGCACTGGACGCAACCGATTTCACCGCGGCGGCAAGCAGTTTCTACATTGCCGATCTCTTCCGGACTAAAGACTCCATGGAAAGCGTAGACGGTGCAAACATCCGGATTTCCCGGATCAGTTTTACGGATCCGCCCGGGATCGGTCACCATTTGGCTAACCTTTTTCGTAATTTCCTGCGGGCTTTCTGACATTTCAATAGTATTGCGATAAGATTTACTCATTTTGCGCCCGTCAATGCCGGGAAGCAGTTTTATTTTCGTCAGCAATGTCTGCGGTTCGGGGAAAAAGTCGGTTTTATAAAGATAATTAAAGCGGCGGGCAATTTCCCGCGTCATTTCAATATGAGGGACCTGATCTTCCCCTACCGGAACGGCATCGGCCCGGTAGAGCAAAATATCGGCCGCCTGGAGCAGTGGATAGCCTAAAAAACCGTAAGTGGCAAGATTTTTTTCCCGTAGCTGTTGGATTTGATCTTTATAGGTGGGAACACGCTCCAGCCAAGAAAGCGGTGTAAACATGGAAAATAAAAGATGAAGCTCTGCATGTTCTGGCACATCCGACTGGCGGAAAATGACGCTTTTTTCCGGGTCCAAGCCGGCAGAAAGCCAGTCAATAACCATTTGCAAAGTATTTTCCTTCAACTCTGAAGGGTCATCATAACTGGTGGTCATGGCATGCCAGTCTGCCACGCTAAAAAAACACCTGTATTCATCTTGCAATTTAACCCAATTTTCCAAAGCACCTAGTAAATTGCCCAATTGCAAGCGACCGGTAGGCCGCATACCGCTAAAGATTGTTTTTTGCTCCATAGTTGTCCTTTAACTCCTTTCACATGATCCCGATGATAAAAAGCACAATGGTTGTAAGCAAACTTATAACAAAATCGGCTAAAGGATAGAGAATGCGTTCCAATAGACGCGTGAAAATCAATAAAACTAAAAGTAAAGTGCCGTATTGTTCAAAGCGCAGGTAATGATAAGCAAGCCGCTGCGGTAAAAAAAGTTGCAAAACTTTTGATCCGTCCAAAGGCGGAAGGGGCAGCAGATTAAACACGCCCAGCATTACATTATAAATAAAAGTTAACTGCGTAATTGCCAGTAAGTATGTTGTCCGCCACGGGACGGTCACTAAAAGCAGGGCAGATAAAATTGCCAAGACAAAATTGGTTAAGGGGCCTGCCAACCCTACCAAGAAGAGCCCAAAACGCCTGTTACCTTTAAAATTATACGGGTTAACAGGAACCGGTTTCGCCCAACCGAAACCAACTATCCATAAAGCCAAAAGCCCAATGGGATCTAGATGCTTTAAAGGATTTAATGTCAGGCGCCCCTGCTGCTTTGCCGTATTGTCCCCCAGCCGGTAGGCCATTAATCCATGAGCCAATTCATGCATGGTTAAAGCAATTAAAAGCGCCGGAATGCGATAGAGCATGTCAAGGCCGAAAAAACGATCCATTAAATTAGTTACCGGCAACTGGATTCTCCTCTCCTTCGTCAGAACTCAAAAGCTTCCGGGCCAGAGCCACCTCCTGCTCCCGCGCCGTAATCTGCCCATCCAGGCGAGCAGCCCGCAGTGCCTTTAAAACAAGCTGGAAACGGGGCCCGGGACGGAAACCAAGGGCTTCTAGATCATGACCGTTGAGAGCGGTTTTAACGTGGCGATAATTTTGCCAATAGTCCACGATGTATTGCCGGAACTGCTCCTGGTCTTCACAGACCAAAAGAAAGAGAAGCGTCTCGCAATACTGCTGTGCAAACAATTCATCTATCCGGCTGGGCTGAGGTTTTTCCAGAATCCTTAACTGGTCGAGCAAATGTGCAGTATTCTCCAAGGCCGAGAGGATTTTGCGGCTGCTTTCCCGCGGCAGCCGCAGGCACCGGCAAAGATGTCTTGCCTCCTGAAAAGGCAAATCTTTCATGACCGCCGTCAAGTATAACGCCTCCGCCGACGGCTGTGCCCCAGGCAACTTTTCCTTAGCCCAGGACAAAATATCTGCCGCTTTGTATAAACGCGCGTATAAAGCTTTACTTGCCCGTACACCGGGAAATAAGACATGAGCAATTCCCAGTTTAAACAATCTGGCTAAAATCAAAGCGGCTTTCTCTTCCTGAAAAATCAGGGCAAATTCTTCATATAACCGCTCTTTAGTCACTTTTTCCAGCACACGTGTCTGCACGGCATTTTCCAAGAGCGACTTGGTAGTTTCATCAAATTGAAAACCAAAACGCTGTTCAAAGCGCACCGCCCTTAATACCCGCAACGGATCTTCCACAAAACTTAAATTATATAAAACACGAATAATGCCTGCTTCCAAATCTTTGAGGCCGCCAAAAAAATCAATGAGGCGCCCAAAATGCGGCGCATTAAGAGAAATTGCCAAGGTATTAATGGTAAAATCGCGCCGGTATAAATCGTTGCGCAGACTACTCATTTCCACTTCCGGCAAAGCGGCAGGCCTGGCATAAAACTCCTGCCTGGCCGTGACTAAATCTATTACTTCACCGCTGTCCAAAGTTAATGTGGCCGTGCCAAACTGTTCATGGGTAACAAGTTTTCCCCCTAAGTAATTTTTTAACTTGTGGGCAAAGGGGATGGCCAGGGGTTCCACCACCAGGTCCAAATCATGTGTAGGCCGCCCCAGCAAAAGATCCCGTACAAAACCGCCTACCACATAAACCTTTACCTTTTCCCGGTCAGCCTTTTGCCCGATTAAATATAACTGCCCCTGTTTTTTCTTGGGCAAACGTTCTTGGATAAGCGGGGTTAAATCATCACCCGGCACCAGGCCTGTCTCACCCCTTGGCGGTTCGTGTTTCTCCAAAGCCCGCAAAATATCGGTGCGTGTCACAATACCGATGAGCTGATCATTTTCCACCACGGGAAGACGTCCAATATCATGGGCAATTAGTAAATGCTGTGCTTGGTCAATGGGTGTCTTTACCGTTACCGTATAAAGCTTTTTGCTCATATAGCCCTTTACCGGTGCATGGCCCAAACCGTGGCGGACAGCCTTGTCCAAATCCCGGCGTGAAATTAATCCCACCAGGCGCCCGTTTTCCACCACCGGGAAACCGCCATGCCCGTACCGCAGCATCAAAGCATAGGCCTCATCCACAGTAGTTTGCGGCTGCACCGTCCGTACAGGTTTTGACATAATTGCTCCCACCGTAGGAGCCGGCGGTATCTTGGCGGCTAAAGTTTCTTGCAGTCTTACCTGCACTTCGGCCACAGTTGTTCCGGTCAAAACGGCAGCAGCAGCACCACGATGGCCCCTGCCGCCAAAGGGAGCCAAAACTGCCCCCAAATCAAGCTGTGTGGTGCGGCTGCGGCCGGTCAAATAGATTTTTTTCTCCATACCTACAATGGCAAAAAAAGCGTCCACATCTTCTATTTCCAAAAGTTTCTGGGCAATACCGCCCAGACCGTCTACATAGTCTTCGTTTTCAGCACAGGCAATTCCTATTTGCAAGCCTTGAAATTCATGGTAGGCGGTGGCGGAAAACAGTTTATCAAAAAGCCGGCGCTGCTCCACAGAGAGAGGAGGGCGCAAAAAAGTACTCAAGACGCGCAAATTCACGCCCACCTGCCATAAATGATAAACAACTTTAACATCCCTGAGGGTGGTATTTTCAAAAGTCAGGCAGCCGGTATCTTCAAAGATCCCCAAAATAAAAAGCGTAGCCTCAAAGGGAGAAAGGGCAATGCCTTTGCGGAAAATCTCTTCCACCAAAATTGTCGTGGTGGCGCCCACTTGTTCCACCACCTTAAACTGCGCAGGCAAATCATCCGGGGATTGAGGGTGATGGTCATAGATAAAAATTTCTTTAATTTTTTCCCACTGTTGCTGAAACAAGGGCAGCCGCTTGCGTTGCCCGGTATCGGTTACAATTAACCTAGTTATTCCTTTTAAATCTACTTGGCGATGAGTTTTTATTTGTAAAACATCTTTATATAAAGAAACAAATTCCTGAACATTTTGATTAAGCTTTCCGGGATAGACTGCCTGTGCCTCCGGATAAAGTTTGCCGGCAGCAACCAAAGATGCCAAGGCATCAAAATCTGCATTTTCATGTGTGGTAATAACCTGCACGGCTTCCCCTCCCCCTTAGCTTTCCTTTATACTATAACAGAAACCGGCCTTGCACAAAATATACAGGATAGATTTTTAAAACCGGAGGTTAAGCCCCTCCGGTTTACCTAGTTGTTTATAATTTCAATGTCTACCCATAATATTCCTGCCATCCCTGAAAGTTTCATCCCCTATGAGGTTGCAAATTTAAAAGCCCGGCTGAGACTTTTACGGCGGCGCTGCTGCAATAAATCCAAAAAAGCTTCCAGGCGGGTGATCAAACCGGCTTCGCCGGATTGTTCATCTAAAGAAAGGGACAAATAGGGAATACCCTCCTGCCGGCTCACCACAGGCAAAATACTTTGGGCGACAATTTCCGGCGTACAAGTAAAAGGTAAAATATGTATGACGCCATCGAAACCCCGGCGGGCGTAACGCACCATGTCCCCCACTGTTTCACGCCCGTGTCCGCCTACAAAATACTTGATATACTTGGCGGCAGCTCTTTTTGTTGCCAGTCCTCCCGGCAGGCGCATAGAACTTAAAATGAGGTGCTCTTTGATCCATGCCGACAAATAAACGGAACGTTCCACCACCACCCCCATTTCGCCCAGGAGCTTTTCCACTTGTAAATTGGCGTACGGTTCAAGGAGCATATAAACTTCGCCAATTAAGCCAACACGCAGGGCGTCTTTCTTTTCCTTTTGCTTTGCCTGGGTCAATAACGCCAAAGCTTTTCTGAGGCCGGCTCTAACCTCTGCCGGTGTACGGGCTTGCTGCAAATAGGATAAGCCTTTTTCATACGCTTTGGTGGTAGCTCCCTTTTCCTCTTCAAAGGCGCGGTGCCGCAATACTTCCCGGTGCAGTTTGTCCAGTGCCTTAATTTTACACCAGGCTGTATAGACCGCCTGCAAAATTTGCAAAGGTCTTTTATCACCGCAAAGAAGCATTAATTTATCTACCAGTTCGCTTAACTGCCCCTGGGGCGGTTCCAGGACAATCATTTGGAACTTAAATCCCAAATCTTGCAAAATTTCACGCTGCACCTGGGCATAATATCCAAACCGGCATGGACCGGTGCCGCCGCCCATAACTATGGTATCGGCCCCCAGCTCCAAAGCTTCAATAAAGTTACCCAGATTAATTTTCAAAGGTAAACAGGCAAATTCAGGAGCATGCAAAACCCCCAGATCTATTGTCCTTTTACTAATGGGTGGCGGTGGAATTACCTCCAAGCCCAAATCTGCAAAGAGACCTGATAAAACCAAAGATAATGAACCTAAATGCGGAAACGTTACTTTCATCTTGCTTTCCTCCAATACAACATATCGACAAAGGCTTCCAGGCGAGTGATGATTCCGGCTTCGCCCGTATGTTCATCAAGGGTAAGCAATAAAACCGGAACGTTACGCTGCCGTTTATAAAAACGTTCAATCAATTCACAAATTAGGGAATCAGGGCCGCAGCCAAAGGAAGCCACCAGCACCAAACCGGCAATCTTGTTTTCCCGGAGCAGGTAATTACCCACCCCCAGCAACTGGTGGCCAAAAGTCCAAAAACTTTCTTTAACCAAAGATTTTACTCCTTTGGCAATAGCTTGTGCCGGCAGCATTTCTGCCGTGATCACTTCCGCCCCTAAAGCTCGCAATTTTTTTAAAAGATTTAAACTGAGAAAAGAATCATTCAGATTATAAGCATGCCCCAGCACAGCCACCCGTATGTTACCGGCCGGCAGAGGCGCTTTTTCGTTGTGCAAAACTTCTTGCGGTGTCAATCCCTGCCGCAGTTTTGCTTCATAAAGCTTTTGTGCCGTCAGTGCCGCCTGCAGTGCCCGGTGAAAGCTCCCCGGCTCATGACAAAAACGAGCAGCCAGTTTTTTTAATTCCGCCAGGGTTTTTCCTTCCCTTTGTCCCCAGTTAATCTCAGGAGTCAAAATTTCCGGCAGATTTGGCAGGCAATGACGCACTATTTCCGGTAGCCCTAAAAATTTGGGACATAAATATTTTTTTCTTTCCACAGAAACGACGCGCGGTATAAAAATAAAGTCTACATTTTTCTCACATAAATTGGCCACATGGCCTAAAAACAATTTTACCGGCAGGCAGGTTTCTTCTACCGCCGCCCGCACGCCCTGATCGAGAATATGTTTTGTGGTTTCGTCAGATAAAACAATTTCCGCACCCAAAGTCTGAAAGAAAGCTTGCCATGCGGGAAAGTAATAGTAATAAAGCAACGCGCGCGGAATCCCAACAGAAAAACTCATTTTACACCTCCAAAATTTTAACCTACTCCTGCGGCATTCTGTCTTCATCAGAGGGATGCAGCGCGGCAGGACGCCGCTTGTCTAAAGACAGCGGTTGCCGTAAAAGCACACTGAAAAAACCGCTTAAATTAAACGGTATCAGCGGCCACAGATACGGCACGCCAAAGGAATTATTGGTGATAAGGCGCAAAACAACCAGAACTACCCCCGCCACAAAACCCGGCAGTTTAAACATTCCGGTGATAAGCAGCATAAATAAATGCACCAGCCGGTTGGCTTGACTTAATTCCCAACTGGAGGTGGCAAACATGCCCACTGCCACCAAACCGCCGTAAAGCAGCACTTCCGGTGTAAAAATCCCCACATCAATGGCAATTTGTCCGATAAGCAGTGCTGCAATTAAGCTTAAGGCTGTAGCCAAAGGGTCAGGTGTATGAATACCGGCAATGCGGATTAAATCTATGCCGAAATGAATTAAAATAAACTGGAGAAAAAGGGGTATATTGCCCACTTTCTGCGGGCCGATAAACTTTAAAGCTTCCGGTAAAAGTTCAGGCTGTAAAGATACCAGCAGATACAGCGGAGCCAAAAAAACCGAGATCAGCACGGCAAAAAAACGTATCCAGCGCACATAGATACCGGAAAAGATATTTTGCCTGTATTCTTCAGCATGTTGTAAATGGTGAAATAAAGTGGCCGGTAAAATCATCACCGCGGGGGAACTGTCAACCATAATCAGCACATGTCCCTCGAAAAGATGTTGTGCCGCCACATCGGGTCGTTCTGTATAACGGACCAGGGGAAAGATATTCCACCTGTTTAAAGTGATGAACTCTTCCACAGATTTTTCCGCCATGGGCACGCCGTCAACATCTATTCCTTTTAAACGCTTACGAACATTGGCTACAAGTTGTGGACTGGCAATATCTTTGATATAAACCATGGCCACATCCGTTTTGGAGCGGCGTCCCAAACGTATTCCCTCCACCCGCAGTCCCGGATCACGTACGCGGCGCCGTACCAAAGCAAGATTGAAAATCATGGTTTCCACAAAACCGTCACGGGAACCGCGCGTCAGCCTTTCCGTATCAGGCTCCTCCGGGCTGCGGGCAGGATATGACCTGGTATCAATGACAATGGCTTCGGTTTCACCCTCTAAAAAAAGCGCCATTTGCCCTGATAAGACTTCATCAATAATGGCGGAAAGCTCCGTAATAACCTCCAGTTCCATGTAGGCGATTTTTTGCGTGACAAGTTTTTGCACCGGGTCGGGACAGAGTTCGGTCCGCGTCATTTGCGTTAGCTTCTGTAAAATCAGCGCTACCACTTCACCATTGGTCAAGCCGTCAATATAAAGCAGAAAGCCTTTTTTACCACCCAAATCAAGATTTTTCGTTAAAACATCAATGCTTTCCCCTGCTCCCAGTTTTTCTGTCAGATACTTCATATTTTCAGCCAACTTAGGACTTACTTTTGCGGGATATCCTGATGTTTTCACCATTGCCCACTTCCTTTGAGAAAAAACCCTCCGCAGCGGAGGGCCTGATTAACGATCTTTTACTCTAAAAGCAATTTTGACATTTGCTTTGTACTCAACTATTTCACCGTTATTAACATTGGCGGTTAAATTTTTTATTTCCACCCCGGCAATATTGTCAATGCTTTTGGCAGCACCCCTCACCGCATTTTTTACCGCATCTTCCCAGCTCACCTGGGAATCACCTACTAATTCAACAACTTTAATAACAGCCACAGCATCACCTCCTTAGTTTGCAAATAGTTTCCCCCAAAAGACAAAAAAATACACGATCCTTTTTAGGATCGTGTCCGCACCGGTTCTTCACTTAATTCTCGATACAATTTATGTAAAACTTTACGCTCAATGCGTGAAATCTGCATCTGCGATAAACCTAAGATTTCTGCCACCTGCTGTTGTGTTTGTTGGCGGAAATAGCGATAAAACATAACTTGTCTTTCTCGCTCGGGTAAATTGTTTAAAGCCTCCTGCAAGGCCAGCCGGTCAATTACTTCCTCTGTTTCCGCCGGCACGGCCAAAAGCTTTGCCCTTTGCCCCTGGCTTTCCACATCCAGGGAAAGAGGTAAACGGGAAGCATCCAACGCCATTAAAACTTCCTCCCGCTCCAACTGGCAGGCAGCTGCCAGTTCCTTCAGTGTGGGCTGCCGGCCCAGACGCTGCTCCAATTCCTCCTGCACTTTTTTTACACGTCCCGCTTGCTGCTTAACAGCGCGACTGTATTTTACCGTACCTTGTCCCCGTAAATACATTTTTATTTCCCCGGCAATGAAAGGCACAGCATAAGTGGCAAAGGACGTATTGCGGCCGGGATCAAAACCTTTTAGTGCTTTCAAAAGACCAATACAGCCTACCTGAAACAAATCCTCACTTTCTGCATATTCACCGCGATAACGTTTGACCAGACTGTGCACAAGGGGCAAATGTTTCGTAAAAGCATCATCCATGGGAGCCATTACGTCTCTGTAGGCTCCTTTTTACCAAAGATTTTAACCATTTTCACTGTTGTGCCCTTACCGGGCTCTGAAATCACATCAATTTCATCCATAAAATTTTCCATAATGGTAAAACCCATGCCGGAACGTTCCAATTCCGGTTTCGAGGTGTAAAGCGGCATGCGCGCCTGTTCCAAATCTTCGATACCGACCCCGTAGTCAATGACAGTTACCTCCAGTCTTTTCCCTTGCAAAGTGGCGCTGACAACAATGGTGCCGCTTTTATTTTCGTATCCATGAATGACGGCATTAGTTACTGCTTCGGAAACGGCGGTTTTTACATCGGAAATTTCATCAAGGGTGGGGTCTGCCTGGGCGGCAAAGGCTGCCACCACAATGCGGGCAAAAGCTTCATTTTGCGATTTACTGGGAAATTCTAATTTCATGTAGTTTTCCATCTTTCTCCCCCCTATGCTCCGCTTAAAGCATCTTCTTCGCTGCGGCAAATAGTAATTCTCTTTTGCAGGCCGGCCATTTCAAAAATGCGTTTTATTCTTTGGTTTAAGCCGCAAGCAAGGACCTTGCCGCCTTTTGCCGAAACCAATTTGTAGCGTCCAAGGACCATACCCAGCCCGGAACTATCCATAAATTGGACACCTTGAAAGTCAAAGAGTAAATCGCGCACCCCTTCTCGCTTCAGTTTGGCATCAATTTTTGTCCGCAGCTTTTCTGCCGCGTGGTGATCCAGTTCTCCCACCATCCGTACGATCAGGGTCGTGCCAACTCGTACAAACTTTGCGTCCACGAGCTCCTCTCCTTTGTCGATTAATTCCAGTCTTAAATTCGACCGCAGCCTCGCCAACTCCTGCCACAAAAAGTAATTTACACCTCTTCCTGCCGGAGTTTTACCGGGTTAAAACCTCGCAACATTCACTTCACACCCAAAGAAAAACAACCGGCACCTCGCCAAGGTGCCGGTTGTTTACCGTTTGCCAAAACGCAACCAGGCATTAACATAACGTTTAAAAAAGGTGATAAAATTTGCCCGTTCCACATCTGCGGCAGGGACCAAAGCAACACTTCCCAGTTCTTCGCCGTTTTTACCTTTTACGACCAAGCTGCCGATATTTTGCCCTGTGGAAAGCGGTGCCGGCAAACGTTCCGCCAAATTAATTTCTTCCGTTAAATCTTGCCCTGCGCCCTTGGGCACCAAAAGTGCCAAGTCATCGGCTGCCAAAACGTTTACCTCCGTCATTTTACCTTTATCAACGGCAACTTTACCCAGCACTTCACCTTTTTTGACAATGGGGATACTTTGGAAATTGGCAAATCCCCAGTCTAAAAGCTGGCGCGCTTCCGCAAAAAGAGCGGGGCGGCCCGGGGCTTTCATAATTACAGCCAAAAGGCGTGTATCGCCCCGTTTGGCCGTGGCGGAAATACAATTTCCGGCCTGATCGGTAAATCCGGTTTTTAAACCGTCTGCGCCCTCATAAAAACGGACCAAATTATTGGAGTTACTGAGAAAAACACCATCTTCTTTCTTAATTTTGCCTTTTAAAAACTCTTCATCCATCCAGATGCTTAGCCACTCATGGATTTTGGGATAGCGCATTAATTCCAATGACATGAGCGCAATATCATAAGCTGTAGTATAGTGGTTTTCATCATGCAAGCCATGGGGATTAACAAAATTGGTGTTTTTCATGCCTAAGGCTTTAGCCTTGGCATTCATTTGCTCCACAAAGGCTTCCGCAGAACCGGCCAGGTATTCAGCCATGGCCCACGCACCATCATTGGCGGAACCGACACCGATGCCGATCATTAAATCTTCAAAGGAAACCCGGTCGCCGGGGGAGAGAAAAATCTGTGAACCGCCGTGGGCAGCTGCTTTTTCACTGATGGGGATCATATCCGTTAAAGCAACTTTTCCCGCTTCCAGCGCTTCCATGGCTAAAAGCATGGTCATAATTTTCGTGACACTGGCCGGATACAGTTTTTCGTGGGCGTTATGTTCATAAAGGATCTGTTTGCTGCCCACGTCCATTAACAATTGAGCTTCCGACTGAAAATTAAATTCCACTGCCTGTACCGGCACTGCTGTCATCACTAGCAGAAAAACGACTAAACAAGAGACAAATCCTTTTTTCATCATGGCAATTTCCTCCCAGCGTAAAGTAGCTCTTACTACTAGTTTCCGGCGGAAAACAAAAAATATACCGGCTAAAGCCGGTAGATTCCTATTTTTTGCAATTAAACCTAAAGGATGCGATCTAAAATTAACGGAGGAATTTCTGGTTTTTCCGCGGTAATGACAAAGGCTTGTGCCAAAATTTCTGCCGCCGCTTCTATTTTTTCTAAATTACTGCAAAACATTTCTGCTACACACTCCCCGGCTGCCACTGCATCGCCGGTTTTTTTCTGCACATAAATGCCGGCGGTAAGATCAATGGACTCACCCTTTTGCTGGCGTCCTGCCCCCAGCAAAACTGCCGCCTGCCCCACTTTCCGGGCATCTAAACGCGCAACAAAGCCGGAAGTCTTTGCTGTTAGTTTCCTGCGGTGCCGCGGCTGCCCCAGTAGGCTGTAATCATCCGTGACCGCCGGATCTCCGCCCTGGGCAGCCACAAAACGGCGGAAATATTCAAGTGCCCTGCCTTCCACCAGAAGTTTTTTCAGACTATTTTTCGCGGTTGTCAAATCAGTTTCTTTTCCGGCCAAAAGCAGCATTTCCGCCCCTAAAGCCAGGCACAGTTCTTCCAGATCAGCTGGTCCCCTGCCTTTAAGTGTCTCCAGGGCTTCCACTACTTCCAGCTGATTGCCCACGGCAAAACCTAAAGGTTGGTCCATATTGGTAATGAGGGCAACAGTTTTTCTACCTAAACTGTTGCCGATGGCCGTCATAATCAAAGCCAGTTCCCTTGCCCTCTCAAACTCCGGCATAAAGGCGCCGCTGCCTGTTTTCACATCTAAAACTATAGCTTGGGCGCCGGAGGCAATTTTTTTACTCATGACGGAGGAAGCAATTAAGGGGATACTTTCCACCGTGGCCGTCACATCCCGCAGGGAATATAATTTCCCGTCCGCCGGTGCCAGTTTGGGCGTCTGGCTAGTGATGGCCACACCGATTTCCCGCACTTGTCTTTGAAATTCAGCTTGGGACAGATCCGTACGAAAACCGGGAATACAGGATAGTTTGTCAATGGTTCCACCTGTATGCCCCAAGCCACGACCTGACATTTTGGCAATTTTTACCCCGGCAGCCGCCACCAGCGGCAAAAGCACCAGGGTGGTTTTATCCCCCACCCCGCCGGTGGAATGTTTGTCCACCACAGTGCCCAGGGCGGAAAAATCCAAGATTTGGCCGGATTTTACCAGTGTTTCCGTTAGAGCCACAGTCTCCTGCCGGTTCATACCCTGCAAATATACAGCCATTAAAAAGGCCGCCATCTGGTAATCGGGAATTTCCTCCCGCACATACGCAAAAATAAAATCTTCTATTTCCTGTGCCGACAACGCCAAACCGTCTCGTTTTTTCTCAATGATCGCCAGTGCATTCATGAGCCTAGTCCCAACCTTGTACGCAAACTTGTTCCGGCAGCCAGGGGTTTTACGCCAAAGAGCTCGGCAATGGTCTGTCCCACATCGGCAAAAGTTTCACGCACACCTAAATTAACCGGTTTTACACCGGCGCCGTAAACTAAAAGCGGTACATATTCGCGTGTATGATCGGTATGGTGGCTGGTGGTGGGGTCACATCCATGATCGGCGACAATAAACAAAAGGTCCTTTTGCTTCATTTTGGCCAAAACCTGCGGCAACTGCCGGTCCACCTGTTCTAAAGCCCGGGCATAGCCTTCCGCATTTCTGCGGTGCCCGTAAACCATATCGAAATCAACCAGATTCACAAAAATAAGCCCGCGCAAAAAAGTATCCATGGCGGCAACCAGTGCTTGCATGCCTTCATCATTATTGCCGGTTTTAATTTTCTTTGTGACACCGCGCCCGGCAAAGATGTCAGAGATCTTGCCTATACCCAGTACTTCATGGCCTGCAGCCGCCAAGTGATCTAAAAGGGTAGGCTGCGGCGGCTCCAGCGAATAATCTTTCCGGTTGGCGGTGCGCACATACGCCCCTTTCTCTCCCACAAAGGGCCGGGCAATAACGCGTCCCACCGCGTATGCGCCCGTTAAAAGCCGGCGTGCCGTCTCACACCACGCATAAAGTGTTTCCAGGGGTACCACTTTTTCGTGGGCGGCAATTTGCCAGACGCTGTCGGCAGACGTATACACAATGGGAAAGCCCGTCTTTTCATGTTCGGGACCCAGTTCCTGGATGATTTCCGTGCCAGAGGCTTTCACGTTACCTAAAACTGGACGGCCAATGGCCTTTTCAAAGGCGGCAATCAGCTCAGGGGGGAAACCGTTTGGAAATACAGGGAAAGCTTGTTCTAAAACTACACCCGTTAGTTCCCAATGGCCCGTGGTTGTATCTTTACCCTTGGAACGTTCTGCCATCTTACCGTAAGCGGCCAGGGGCTTTTGCGGGCAAGGCACCCCTGCCACTTCCGTTATACAGCCAAGCCCCAAAGAACCTAAATGCGGCAGCTTTAAACCTCCCACGGCCTTTGCCAGGTTGCCCAAGGTATTGCTGCCTTCATCACCATATAAGGAGGCATCGGGCAATTCCCCGACGCCTAAACTGTCTAAAACAATTAAAATTACACGTTCAATTTGCATAAACCCCAAACTCCCCCTCCTTTTTGCGTTAAGCCCGCGGGTGTGTCTTTTCATATACATCTCTCAACTTGCGCCTTGTCACCTGGGTGTAAATTTGCGTGGTGGAAATATCAGCATGCCCCAGCATTTCCTGTACAGAACGCAAATCGGCACCGTTTTCCAAAAGATGCGTGGCAAAGGAATGACGGATGGTATGCGGTGTAATCTCCTTTGTAATCCCCGCCTGTCTTGCATATTTCTTAAGAATTTTCCAAAATCCCTGCCGCGTCATACGTTTACCGTGCTGGTTAACAAAAAGGGCGTTTTCACTTAAAGAGCGCACCAATTTAGGGCGGCCTTTTTGCAAATACTCATCCACATAGCGGGCTGCCACAGAGCCTAGGGGGATAATTCTTTCTTTATCACCTTTGCCGATACAGCGCAGAAAACCTGCTTCCAAATTAATATCACTGACATCCAGCGACATCAGCTCCGAAACGCGAATGCCGGTAGCATAAATTACTTCCAACATGGCTTTGTCACGCAAACCGCCAAGTTGCCTACAGTCCGGCTGTTCCAACAAAATCTCCACTTCCTGCGTACTTAACACGCGGGGCAGTTTTTTCTCAATTTTAGGTGATTCCAAATCAGCAGTAGGATTTTCGCTGATTCTTTTTTCCAGAAATAAAAAATTATAAAAAGAACGAATGGAAGCCAGATTACGGGAAAGCGTTGACGCAGCTTTTCCGTTTTTCTGCAAATGCTGTATGTAACCCACTACATGGTTTCGTTTTACTTCTTCAAAACAAGTCACACCGGACTGTTTTAAAAAAGCAGTGAAGGCGCATAAATCTCGATTATAAGCTTCTAAAGTATTGTCGGACAAGCCCCTTTCCACTGCCAAATAATGAATAAATTCCCGTAATGTCTGTTCCATGACGCTCTCCTTTATGTGATCTGCATAAATAAAACCCGCATGGCGGTCATTTCCTATATCCGGAAAAAATATTCGTCATAATTTAGACAAAATCCTTTTCCTTTAGCAAAATCATAACCCGTTTTGATAAAATTCATGCAAATAATACCTAAAGCGCGCTGCCAATTGGTTTTGCGCAAGCCCGTCTACATTTTCTGCCACCACAGGTAGAGAGGGTCTTGGCAGCACCGTACTTTCCGGTTGTATTGCCTGCAGCCAATAAAAATGTACTAGTGGTAAAACAAAAATTAAAATTAAAAAAAATAGTACCCACCGCCAAAAGCGTTTTGTTACCAGCACTATCATGCCGCAACCTCCCCCGGTTAAAGGCTTTTTATTATTATATGGAGGGTAGAACCTGCCAAGAACGTGCTCATTTAGAGCAAGGAAACAGTAAGGCGCATAAAAACCGGTGCCACCATGGTCTCCACCAAACTGCCGGCCACGAAAAAAACCCCTGCCAGTACAAGCACAAAAGTATACTGTAGTAAAGATTCACCATAAGCAAAATTCTGCCTGCCCCCAAAACGGCGGCAAAATAGCAGCCAGGAAAAGGAGAAAGCAAAGGCTGCGGCTACTACTGCTGCCGGCACAAAGAGCAAATTTTGCGGCAATACTGCCGCCGCCGCAAACATCACTCCCGCCAAGCCGTTTTGTTGTGCCAAAAAGCCCACTGTAAAGCCGATGGTAAAACCGCGATAAAACATGGCTCCCAGTACAAAAATAAAACCAAAGAAAAGATTACCGCAAAGCCACAGGAGCAAGAGAAATAAACCGTTTTGTAATAAAGACTGTTTTAAAATCAGCATTTGGTTTAAAGGTTTCTGCCCGGAAAGATAATCCACAAAACTAAAAAAAACTTGGTTTAATTCTTCAACCTGTTCCGCCGCCAACCAATAGACGGAAAGTGAACCGGCAATAATCCCGGCGGTAAAAAAGATGAAGACAAAAAGATAGACTTTTATATTCTCCTGCAGGTGGTGAAAAAATCTGGTTTTACGTCGCTGCCGCATAATTTTCCCTCCAGTCATGTCCATCATGCAAAGTTTATGCGGCAAAGATCAAGGATATGCCTGGACGGTCCCAGGCATAAATTTGCTGTTTTCACATATACCTACATTAAGGACAAGTCCCCATTTTAGGAGGGTAAAGATGCAAACAGTCTCTTCTTTTAAAAGTTTAATTTTTATCGGTACAGTACGTGAGCTGCGCCTTTATTTGCGTACATTACCTAAAAAGATGACTCTGCGGCATTTTCTTTGGCAACAGATTCACTAATTTTCTCTAAAATTAAAGCAGTGTGATGTGCTGCCGCCACCACCGCCAGGAAAAATTCAGGATCTTCAGCAAGCCCTCGTCCCATGGTGCAGCATAAATCCTCATATTCTGCCAGCACAGAAAGTGAGAGGCCTTCGTATGCATAAATGGCATGCTTTTCTTTTAGCCCGCTGGCAGTAATTTGCTGCCAGAGGTAATCATTTTTTTCCTTCGCCAAGACCGGTAGCGGCAGATCTGCCGCCACAAGTGCCGCCACCGTTAAAGCTGTCAAAGTATGGTGGGACAAGCCGCGATGGCGAGGTCGTTTATCTGCAAAACTGATTCTGGGCACGGCAATGGGGTATCCGCCCAAAGAAGCTACTCTGTTTACATTATCACCTAATTCCAGGCCAGAAAAACCAAAGGGTGTGCCGGTACCCACCACACCGGGCCCCATACAAATCATGGCGGTATCAGCCTGCAAAACATGCTTGGCTGCCAAAAGGCCGCTGTATACATTGACAGCTTCCAAATCGCCGCCAAAGGCATGCCCCGTGGTAATGGTGCCGCAGATGAAACCTCTTTCTTGCAATTGTCTAACTGTTTTACTAAAAAAAGCCGGCAGTGCGCCTCCGTCTGTCATGACGTAAGCCAGGCGTACATGTGGCTTTTTTTGTTTTAAGGCAATTGCCGCCGGTGCCAGCATGCTGTGTAATTCAGCCACCATCACAGGCATGCCCAAAAGAGTTTTTGCTTTTTTCATGACGGCATGATACGGGGAAACTTCCTCTTCCACAGCCAAAACGCGCACCTGTTGCGGTGTGTAGCGCAGCTTCATGATATGTCCCGGCCCCTGGCTGTCAGCTTCCAGACGTGACAAATTAAGGCAAACAAAATGCAGCCCGCCTGTACCCAATTCCAAGTCCACCGCCGTGGTATTTAAGACCACCTGGTCACCCACTTGAGCCTGACCGGTTAGAGGGACATAATTGAGAGCCTGGGCCTTTTCCTTTTCACATAGTACCTCCAACAGCTCACAGGCATCTCCTTGCCGTCTGACGGCTACAACTTTCCCCAGGCGGCGGTTATACAATTGGTAACACCTTAACTTTCGCGACAATCATCCCTGTTCCCTCCCGGTATGATATTCTCTTCGCCCCAAACGGTCAAAATAAGCTAAAAGCGGGTGCCGCGCAATATAATCTGTTAAAGAAATTCTTTCCGCCAAAAAATGTATAAATAAAAGCAGGAGAAAATAAAGGAACTGCCACCAAAAACCACCATACAGGACCACGGCCAAACCAACCATGGCCCCTAGAAGGTTTGCCCCGGCATCACCCAGCATGGCTTCACCGCGCAAGTCAGAGGGTAAAAATACCAGCGCCGTCACCAAAAAAGGAAATAGAAGCAGAATCTGCTCTTCCTGCGGGAAAAGCCAAATCCAAAGCAAAGCTAAGAGAAAAAATACTTTTAAGGCTCTACCGGGGCGCAAATCTAATAAATTCAGTAAATTTGCCGACAAAGCAATGAGGGCTGCTTCCCAAAAGCGCAAAAGCTTGAAGCCGGACAAGAAACATACCACCAGGAGACATATGCCAAAACCAAGGACTGCCTTGAGAAAACCGGTTGTGATCCTGCCGCAAAGTAACTGGCGAAAATGGCCAGCAAAGCCTTTGCTGGAGTTGTCACCCCAAAGATCATCCAAAACGCCTAAAATACAAAGGCCATAAACAAGCAAAAAAGCCGCAATCAGCAACTCTCCGGCCATTAATCCTTTACGGGCTGCCCAGATAGACGCCACCCCATATACCGGCAAAAAAGCTATGCCCATACTTTGCGGAATTCTTTTACCCTGATAATTTTCTTTGAGATGGCCTGTCCTTTGCCAAAAGGCGGCAGTAGCGGCAACTGCCACCACCGCCAGGAAGGTAGTAAGCCCCACATAGACAGCGACAGCCGTCAAGTTTTCACCCGTCCTTTCAGCCACAAATTACCAAAAGTTAAAAGTAAATCCCAAAACTGGCGTCCACGGTGGCAAAAACCGGCGAAATCGCGACTTGTTTCCCGGTGGTACATCTGCACGGGCAGCTCTTGGAATGTAAAACCGTGACGGAGACATGCTACCGTTAAGCCCACTTCCACCCCAAATCCGGTTAAAGCCGGTGCCGCCGCCTCCCAAACTTTACGCTTTAAAACACGCTGACCCGATAAAGGTGCCTTCGCTTTGTATCCACCCAAGCTCTTAATGCCAAAAACAGCCAGGCTTTTTACCAGACCAAAGCCGCCCTTTTTCTGCGCCGGCGGCAAGACGGCTACGGTCATATCTACTTTACCTGCTGCCACCGGCGGAATTAAATGTCTGAATTCATAGGCACTCTCACCTAAATCTGCATCAACAAAACAGAGAATCTCACCTTTGGCCTGCCTGACACCGACGGCCAGCGCCTTTGCTTTACCACTGTTTTGCGGTAAAGAAACAACAAAAGCTCCAGCCAAAAGGGCCTTTTGGGCGGTATCATCACAGGAGCCGTCATCAACTACAATAATTTCCGCAATTTGTCCAGTGGCAGCAAGGGCGAGAATAGTTTCTTTAATAGTTTTTTCCTCATTAAAAGCCGGTATAACTGCGGAAATCATTTTTCACTTCCTTGCTTACTAAAGGTAGCAATAAATTCATCGGCATTTTCCTTCAGGCCGAAGCTACCCACATTTCCTTGCAAAACAGAAAGGAGTGAATAGCGCCCAAAGACAGTATCGACATGATCAATGGTAGAAGCTCCGGCCGCCTTTACCTCTTTCAAAAATGAATTCTTGATTTCACTTGTTTCCACACCCACAAAGGGGATTTCTTTTTTTTGCAAAGTATTTAAAAAAGCTGTAAAAAACTCACTGTTGAGATTTTCCCGCTCACCCAAAAAAAGCAGCACATGTTCAGGTTTTGCGGCGGAAAATTTGTCCACGTTAACAGCTTCTTGCGCCATTAAGACAGTTAGCAGTTCCGGCAATTCACGTCCCGGCATTTCACCTAAAATAAAATCAGCAAGCGCCTGTCCTGCCTGGGCTAAACTTTCACCGGCAAAGTTTTTCTTAATGCCAATAACTGTGGTGAGCTCGGCTTGTGCATCTTCCAGCATTTGCAAAATTTCCGGCGGCGGAGCTGTTTCCTGATAAAAAATAGCGATCCTTTGCTGCTTCAAGACCCCGTCCACCACCAAGGGGTAAAGGGCTTCTTGATATTTTTCCCATAAATATAAATCCTGATGCAATTTTTGGATCTGGGCTTCCAATTCCAGGCGTGTCCGGTTAAGATTTTGAAAATCCTCCGCCATCTGCTCAATTAATAAACGCTGTTGTGTCACCAGCATATCCTCGGTGAACCCGGTGCCAATAAGAATACCTAGACCCAAGGCAAGAAAGACCGCAACCAATGAAATGATGTGATCACGTAAGCGAAACATGACAGCACCTCACAGGGCTAGACGTATTCGTAAAGCAATTAAACGGAAAATATGCCTGACCGTGGGATTGGTAAAAACCATAATCAGTACAGGAATGCTTGCCGCCAAGGCCAGCACAAGCAACCAGTGCCCGGAGATACGCCCCCGGTATAATTGGCTTACTCCACGGGCATCCACAAGGCGGTTGCCTACTTTTAAACGCACCAAAAATGTACTGGCCATCCCTTTGCGTCCCTTTTCCAAAAAATCAATCATATTGGAATGTGTGCCCACAGCCACAATTAATTTAGCTCCACATTCATAGGCAATGAGCATGGCAATATCTTCACTGGTCCCCGGTGCTTTCATGATGGTGGCTGAAAGACCAAGACGTTTAATGCGCTCCATACCCGGTGCTCTACCGTCTGTATAAGCATGCACAACACGTTCCCTGGCTTTAAATAAAGCCAAATCACTGACACTGTCCATATCACCCACTACCAGATCAGGAATATACCCATATTCCAAAAGGGCATCGGCACCGCCGTCCACTGCAATCAGCACCGGCTTGATTTCATCGAGATAGTGTTTTATGGCTTTTAAATCTTCCCGGTATGACTTACCGCGCACCACCACTAAAGCATGCCTGCCGGAAATAGGCACGTTAATGGGCGGTACTTCCAGATTACCCAAAATTAATTCCTTTTCTTTTAGTGCATATTCCAGCGTATTTTGCACAAAATCATCTAATAAATTATCAAGATTTTTTTCTGCCAAGGCTGTTTGGCGGCGGATAACTTCAGCATCCACAAGCCGCGCCACCGCCAGGCGCTTTTCACCGCGATAGATGGCATTCCCGCGAATGGTTAGGAGGTCGCCGTCTTTAACTTGTTCTAAAAGTTGACTTCCGGCTTGATCCAAATGGATGATTCTTGCCTGTAAAAGTTTTTGCGGGCCATTGTTAGGATAGCGACCCGAAATGGAGGTATCCGCATTAATGATCGCTTTTACCTTACATGCCACAAGGGACAAAGCCGCCAGTTCATCCAAATCACGATGATCAATCACGGCAATATCGCCGGGCTGCAATCTTTCAACTAAAATTTTCGTTCTTTTTCCTACTTTAGCCGGAGCACAGATAACACCGGACTCTTTTAAATTTAGTCCCATGACTCTGCTTCCTTAACACATTTTTCTTTTAGTATGTAATTAAGAAAAATTTTTAAACCCCTTTGGGCTAAATAATCAGCTTTCTTGTCCCGAGGGATTAAACTACCTAAAAACAAAAAGTGCACTCTCTCATTTTGAGGGCGCACTTTTATGCTTTTACTTTTGGTAAGTCTTTTAATGAACAGCTTTATTGTGTAAACGCAGGCGATCAGCTACTAAAGCAATAAATTCAGAATTTGTCGGTTTGCCGCGTTCCGTATTAATGGTATAGCCAAAAAATTTCTTTATGGTATCAATATTATTGCGTGACCAGGCAACTTCGATGGCATGGCGAATGGCACGTTCCACCCGGGAACTGGTGGTGTCAAATTTTTCCGCAATGCGCGGGTAAAGCACTTTCGTCACAGATCCCAAAAGATCCACTTCTTCCACCACCATCATAATGGCTTCGCGCAAATAATGGTAGCCTTTAATGTGGGCCGGTATGCCAATCTCATGAATAATATTTGTTACTTCGGCTTCTAAACTTGATTTTTTCATGGGTTTGGTCAAACTGTGGACAGTGGGGGTAGAAGCGGCACCGTTACCCAAAAGACGAATTCTTTCCACCAGCACCTCCATATTAAAAGGTTTAAGTATATAATATGACGCACCCAGCTCCACTGCTTTACGCGTAATATCTTCCTGCCCAAAGGCAGTTAACATAATAACCTTGGGTTTTTCCTCCATCTCATTTATTTTTTCCAAGACACCCAGTCCATCCAGGTGCGGCATAATAATATCAAGGAGCAGAATATCCGGCGGGTTTTCACGGATTAACTCCAATGTTTCTTTACCGTTATAAGCTTTCCCCACAATTTCAATATCCGGTTGTTGTTCAAGGTATTCCACCAGTAGGTCGCTAAATTCCCTGTTGTCGTCAGCTACAAAAACTCTTAGCATCCCCCAATTCCTCCCTCTTGACTTCAGATTAGTTTTTATTGCTTGAATTATTCGACATCTGGATAGATATTCCTTTTTTATTTCCGAGGATTTTTTATGAAACTGTGAAGAAAAAGATTATTTCGAAAAAGAGTGCCTAAAAATAAGGTAAAATTTTTTCTTTTCTAAGCAAAAACACCCTATTGGGTGTTTTTACGCACTTTTATCATATATTTCCTCCACTTGAACCCCTGTAGCCTTGTCGAGAATTTCTGCTTCCTGGACCATCCATTCGGCAAAAATTCCGTAGCCCCGGGTAGGGTCATTGACAAAAACATGGGTTACAGCGCCCACAAGCCGACCGTTTTGAATGATGGGGCTGCCGCTCATACCTTGTACAATCCCTCCGGTTTCCGCCAAAAGTCTTTCATCTGTAATGGCAATGACCATACCTTTGTCACCAGGGCGCGATTGCCTGTATACACGCTGAATTTCAATGTCAAACCTTTCAATGGTTGTTCCTTCAACTACCGTTAAAATTTCTGCCGGTCCGGTTTCCACTTGCGAAATTAAAGCCAAGGGAATAGCTTCTCTCATTTCACCTTTGACCGTCTCTTTGCGGGTCAGCCTGCCAAAAATCCCAAACATAGTATTTTTTTCGATGGTTCCTTCAATATCATGATCCTCCTGGAAGATACCGGTTTTCTCACCGGGATATCCACGCCGGGCAGCTTTTATATTGATTATATTTGCTTTGACAATCTGACCTTCGCGCACTTCAATGGGTTGATTGGTGTCCATATCTGTAATGACATGTCCTAAAGCTCCGTAAATTTTCGTCTCCGGGTCGTAAAAAGTCAGTGTACCGACCCCCGCCGCTGAATCCCGGACATATAAACCAATACGGGGCTGGTGTGTTTCCACACACATAATGGGCTGCACATCCACTGTAAAGCGATTCCCGTTGCGTTTGACTTCAAAGGAAAGCTTTTGTTTTTTGACCGTCCGTTCACGGATAATCTGGCTCACCTGGTTGGCGTCTTGTAATTTAATCCCGTCAATGGCTAAAATCACATCGCCCACTTCTATGCCTGCCTCCTGTGCGGGAGAACCTGTACGGTCCGGTCCTTGCACCTGATGGTGGCCGACCACAAGCACTCCTTCGCTATGCAGCTTAATGCCAATGGAATGGCCGCCAGGTACCAGTTTTTTCTCCGGCACTACATTAACTGTCAGCTGCCGTAGCGGAATCACCCCAAAAAGACGAAATTCCAGGTTTACGGATCCTAAACCCTGCGCACTAAACTGGATGGGAGAGCGTAAATTTACTTTGCTGTCTTGATGTGATACCGGTTTGCCATTGAGGGCCAAGACACCATCTTTATCACCTCTGACGGAGACAAAAAATGGTGAAGCTATGTTAACATAATGATAGTGGCCTTCCAAAAGGCGCAGCTCATTTTGTAAAGAGAGCCAAAACCGCCAGGGAAACGCAGTAAGCATGAGCAACAGCAGCCCCAGAGTTATCAGGGCTAGTTTACGTCTGCCAAACTTTCTTTTCACGCGGTTATCACTCCTTACTGCAGCAGGTAGAAAAATCACCTCCAATTAAAAAAAGAAGCCTGAACGTAGTCTTAAGATAACCGCGTAAAAATTTTTTTATGCGGAGTTAGTTTACATAATTAGCATGTATGATCTGGTTATATTGTTATGTTAAAAGACGGTTAAAATAAAAAAAATCTTCAATAAAATTATTGAAGATTACAAGCAAAATTATTAAAGATTTTTTGCTGTAGCCAAAAGTTGGCGGGCATGCTTTAAAGTAATTTCGTCCTGGCCGCCAAGCATCCTGGCCAGTTCCATTTCCCGCTCCTGCCCAGTTAATTTTTTCAGGCGTGTTACTGTACGCCCATTTTTATTTTCTTTAAAAATTACGAACTGGTGATCGGCAAAAGCAGCTATAATTGGTTGGTGGGTCACGCAAATGACTTGACAATGCCGGGACAACTGTTTTAATTTTTCCGCCACAGCCCGTATAGTCAAGCCGCCGATGCCGGCATCAATTTCATCAAAAATTAAAGTCTCCACCTCATCCTGCTCCGCCAAGACACTTTTGATGGCCAGCATCACGCGGGATATTTCTCCGCCTGAAGCAATTTTTGCCAATGGACGTAAGGGCTCGCCCACATTGGTGGTAAGCAAAAACTCAACCTGATCACACCCATAAGGTCCACAGGGAATCTGCTGCAGCTCTATCTGAAACTTGGCCGATGCCAGTGCTACACTTTGCAACGCTTCCGTAATTTGTAAAGCTAAAATTTTCGCCGCTTTTTGGCGCCGTTTTGTCAAATCGGCTGCAGCTTTTTGCAAACCGGCCTTTACCTGTGTTATTTCCGCCGCAAGCTTCTCGCGCTTGGCACTGCGTCCTTCAATTTCTGCCAGCTCCGCTTGCAGCGCCGCCGCCGTTTCCTGCACTTCCGCCACAGTTTTACCATATTTATTTTTCATGGTGCGGTAAACCTCTAAACGTTCAATAGTTTCCTGCAGCAGTGCATCGTTAAGCTCTATATTTTCCTGATAAAAACGCAACTCTGAGGCGATCTCTTTAAGCTGCTCCGCCACTTCGCTCATCCGGTCTAAAAGGGGAGAAAGCGACTCATCAAGGGCACAAGCCGCCGCTAATTCCTTTTCCATATAACCTAAATGATCTAAGACTGCTCCTTCATGACCGCCCTCAGATAAAAGGGCATAAATGCGGCCGGTAATCTCTAATAGCTGCCGGGCATGGGAAAGACGGCGAAAACGTACTTGCAATTCTTCTTCTTCCGCTGCTGACAAATTGGCCTGGGCAATCTCCTCTAACTGAAAGCGCAGAAAATCGGCCTGCCTGGCTACTGCTGCCTCATCGCCCCCCAATTGGGCCAATTCTTTTTCCAAATTCTGCAGCTGCCGGTAAAGTGCTGCTACTTTTTGGCGGGCTGCCAACAACTCCTCCCCGCCAAAGGCATCTAAAAGCTCGCGCTGCGTTGCCGGCGCTAAAAGTGACTGCTGCTGGTTCTGCCCGTGCAGGTCCACCAGCCGCCTGCCGCAGGCGGCCATTTCTGTAAGCGGCTCTATTTTACCATTAAGCCGGCACAGATTAGGGCCGGTACGCCTGATTTCACGGCTAAAAATATATTCTTTTTCCTGCCCGCCGGGCAAAGCTGCGGTAAATACAGCCTGCAAAAGCGCACTTTCCTCGCCGCTGCGAATTACTTCCGCCGAAGCTCGCTCGCCCAAAAGCAGGCTTAAAGCACCCAGCAGCATGGATTTACCTGCACCGGTTTCCCCGGTGATCACATTTAAACCTTCCTCCGGGTAAAATGTCAGGTTGTCAATTAGCGCCAGGTTCTTTACTTCCAACACACGCAACATGACAAGCATTACATCCTTTCCGGCTCCCGGTGTATCACCTTTGCCAGTTTTCGATGTAAGAGAGAATAAAAATCTGACCCTTGCAGTTGTATCAGGGGCGTTGTCAAGGGTGCCCGTGTAACCTGAATCACATCATTATCTTGCAGTGTATACGCCAACTGCCCGTCCACCGTCATGGTCACATCAATCTGCCTCGTCCACGGATGGATGGACACCCGCTCGCTACTGTCAACAATGACGGAGCGGTGATGTAAAAGATGCGGACAAATAGGAGTAATAATCATAACGTCTAAAGCAGGATTGACAATGGGCCCGCCGGCAGAAAGGGAATAGCCGGTAGAACCGGTCGGCGTGGCAATGATAATGCCGTCACTGGGATATGTTTCCAGGTGTTTATCATTCACATATGTATCGAGGTAAATAATGCGCGATGATTGGCCTTTACTAATGACAATATCATTTAAAGCAGTATGTTCAGAAACTGTCCTGCCGTCGCGCATGACACGGGCGGAAAGCATGAGCCGGTGTTCCGCTTTATAATTTCCGGCTAAAAGTTTCTGCAACGCCGCTTCCAGGTTAGGCGGTTCCACTTCGGCCAAAAAGCCCATTTGTCCCAAATTTACCCCTAATAAAGGTAAATTCATGCCGGAAAACCGCCGTGCAGCACGTAAAATGGTACCATCGCCGCCCAGGACAATCACCACATCAACAATACCGGCAAAAGCTTCCGCCGGTATGGTTTCAATGCCGGACAGCGGCACTGCCTCCTCGGAAGCAGCCAGATAGATGTCAAGATTATTTTGGCGGCAAAAGGCTACAATGCGCTCAATCATTTTTTTTACTTCTTGTTTTTTTTGCCAGTTGGGGACAATACCTAATCCTTTCATAGGCCCTCCTGTTACAGGTGGAAGCAAACTTCCTGCACCTTTTCTTTTTCCACATGGATCATGACCACGCCACTGACACGAAAAACCAGGGCATCGCGCAACAGGCGTTCCCGCCACACCTTTGAGTGCAAGCGAATGGCTTTTGCTTCTTTGCGTACGTGGGCAACAAAAAGGCGGCCGCCACGTTTCACCAGCAAATCACTTTTGATGGCAAAAGGATAGGGCTGTCCATCTATTTCCATGCGCACATTAACTGTTGGTGTTGCTTTTAAGACTTCATAGCCTGCTGCTTCTAACAGCTGCACAGCTTTTTTATGTACAGATCCTACCTTTCCACCTTGGATTTTTCGCCGCCGCTGTCTTAGCCACCACCACAGGGCAGCAACCAGCAAAACACCCAGCAGGATCCAATCTTTCATTGACATAGAAAACCACCTGCCTAAACTTTAATTCGTCATTTTAAGGCAGGTCTCCTTTTTCGCTTAAGTTTTGGTGTGCTAAAGCGACAATTTGGGTATAATCTATCTCTTTCCCCGGTGTAGACGGCTTTTGTCGCAGGTGAAGTAAATATTCAATATTGCCTTGTGGACCGCGGATAGGCGAATAGGTGGCATTAATCACCGCATAACCTAATTCCGCCGCCTTGGCAGTTATGTTTTGCAGCACTTCATAATGGTCTTCGGGTTTTTTGACAACGCCTTTTTTGCCCACACGATCTTTGCCGATCTCAAACTGCGGCTTTACTAAAGTTACTATTTCCGGCACACCAAGTTTTTGTATCACTGGCAGCACCAATGCCAAAGAAATAAAAGAAACGTCAATGGCGGCAAATTCCACCGGATCTTTTATTGCCTCCGGCGATAAATAGCGGATATTTGTACGCTCCAAAAGCACAACCCGCTCGTCCTGGCGCAGGCGCCAGTCAAGTTGCCCATAGCCCACATCAATGCTATAAACTTTTTGCGCGCCGTGCTGCAGCATACAATCGGTGAAACCGCCCGTGGAGGCGCCTACATCTATGGCTGTTTTGCCGGTTAAATCAATGGCAAATTCCCGCAGCGCCTTTTCCAATTTTAAACCGCCGCGGGAAACATAACGGGGCAGCTCTTTTACTTCCAAGGCGGCATCCGTGGCCACTTGTGTTCCCGGTTTCTCAATCTTTTGGCCGTTTACGTAAACCAGCCCTGCCATGACAGCCGCCCGGGCGGCAGAACGACTGGGGAAAAAACCTTTCTCTGCTAACAGCACATCTATTCGTTTCCGCTCTGCAGCCATGATACAACCTTCCCTCTTCTGCCGGCCATTTCTAAACAAGTTTGGACTATCCGCTCCACCGTTAAGCCTAAATGAGACAAAAGCTCATCTTTGGCGCCGTGCTCCACAAAAGAGTCGCCGATACCTAAACGTTTTACATGAATATTTCTGTACCCGTTCAACTCCAAAAATTCCAGAACCGCCGAACCAAATCCCCCGGCCAAAACATGTTCTTCAACAGTGAGCAAACCAAAACGGCTGTTTAAAGCGGCGCGGGTAATTAACTTGCCGTCTAGTGGTTTAATAAAGATGGGATCGATTACGGCAATGCTCAAACCTTGCTTTTCCAATTGTTCCGCCGCTTTTAAAGCCAAATTTACCATGGTACCCACGGCGAAAATGGCAATATCTTTACCCGGGCGCAGTTCCTCGCCCTGTCCCCAAGGCAATGTGCGCAGCTGCTCCAGCTTTACACCCAAGCCTTTACCGCGGGGATAACGGACAGCCACCGGACCATTATAGTTTAAACCTGTCAGTAAAGCATGCTGCAACATATTCTCATCGCGAGGTGCTATGATGTTCATCTGAGGGATATGGCGTAAATAAGCCAAGTCAAAAACACCTTGATGCGTCTCACCGTCCTCGCCCACAATGCCGGCACGATCCAAGGCAAACAAGACAGGAAGATTTTGGATGCAGACATCGTGGACAATTTGGTCATAAGCACGCTGTAAAAAAGTTGAATAAATAGCTACCACAGGGCGAAAATGCTTGCGTGCCAAGCCGGCGGCAAAAGTTACGGCATGTTGTTCGGCAATGCCCACATCAAAAAAGCGTGTAGGATATTTTTTCGCAAAGGCATCCAAGCCGGTACCATCAGCCATGGCCGCCGTAATGGCCACAATTTTTTCGTTCTCCTTCGCTAAAGTAATTAATGTATCGCTGAAAACTTCAGTATAAGTGGGAGGAGAATTTTGCTTGCCGGGTTGGGGCGGATTTAACGGGTCAAAGGGGCCAACACCATGATAAAAATTTGGTTGTTGCTCTGCAAGCTCATAGCCTTTACCTTTTCTTGTTAACACATGCACTAAAATTGGTCCCTTTAATTTTTTTGCCCCCATTAGGGTTTTTTGTAGTTTTTGCAAGTTATGACCGTCCACCGGCCCCAAATAAGTAAAACCTAATTCTTCAAACAGCATGCCGGGAACAATTAATGTTTTTACTGCATCCTTAACGCGCTCCACAGATTTAATCACTTTACCGCCAATGGCGGGGATTTTGCGCAAGATTTCTTCTATATCTTCTTTGAGACGGAAATATTTCGGATCAGTGCGAATGCGTTCCAAGTAAGCAGCCAGCCCGCCCACATTCTGGGAGATAGACATTTCATTATCGTTCAGAATCACAATTAAATCGGTTCCCATATCACCGGCATGATTTAAAGCCTCAAAGGCCATGCCTCCACCCATGGCGCCGTCGCCGATTACAGCCAGCACAAAATAATCTTCCTGCAAAAGATCCCGGGCTTGCGCCATGCCTAAAGCTGCGGAGATGGAAGTGGAACTGTGCCCGGTCTGAAAGACATCATGCTCGCTTTCCTTCAATTTGGGAAAGCCACTTAATCCGCCAAACTGCCGCAAAGTATCAAAAAGGCCGGCTCGTCCCGTTAAAATTTTATGCACATAACATTGATGACCAACATCCCAGATAATCTGATCCCGGGGACTGTCAAAAACACGATGAATGGCCAAAGTTAATTCCACAACCCCCAGGTTGGGGGCCAAATGTCCTCCTGTTTTGGAGACTTTTTCCACCAAAAAGGATCTAATTTCACAAGCCAGTTCCTGCAACTCTTTTGTTTTTAATTTTTTTAAATCGGCCGGTTCTTTAATTGCCGGCAACCATTTATACATGCTGTAACCTCACTTTCGCCTGGGAGGAAGGGCATGCCCAAAAAAGATCTTTTTCGCGAAAAGCGTTTCGATTTTCAGCAAAACATAGGCAAAACCCAGTACAATCTCTGTAGATTTTTTTAGGGCATATGTTTTACCAAGGGCTTTTCCCCCTACGGTCAGCGCAGATATTAAACCGGTGGCAACGATACTGATGACTGTATTGTCGCGGAAAAAACCTTTTGTCACTAAATTTAAGACCAATAATGCGCCCAATGTCCCGCTCACTACACCGGCAATATCGCCGATGACATCATTACAAAAATTAGAGAAACGATCGGCATTACGTACGATATATAAAGCTTCTCGGGCTCCCGGCACTTTTTTAGCAGCTTTGGCTAAAAAGGGCGCTTCTTCCGCCGCCGCCGCGGCAATACCAATCATATCAAATATTATACCGACAAAAATAATAAATAATAAAACTATCAGCGCTAAAATAATTGAATTCATACTAAAAAAAATTGCTTGTGAGAACAAGCTCATGAGCAGTGAGAGAACAAAAGTCCAGAAAGTTATGGTTACCACCCATAACAGCTGGCTCCGAACCCTTGGTTTTTTTGCCATTACTTCCACCCCGGCGGCGACTTTTGTACTAAATATAAAGAAAAGAGTTTCAGGCAAACTCTTCCTTCTCAGCCAGTATATAACATCACATCATAAAACCGTAGGTGAGCAACCCGCCAGATAAACGCTACGGCTTAAGGTCCAGCTGGTTTTCCCAATTAGTCACCCGGCCGTCGCCGTGCCGGGCCGTTTCCATTTAAGACTAATTTCATTGCGTCGCCGGCAATGAGGCTGGATTGCCACTGAGACCGTACTTTAATCTCTGACGAGTCTCTCTGTTAGAACAGTCTAGGAGTTTTCCTCGACAGTACAGAACCCGCTTCCTAGCCTCTTTTGCAGAAACGGTTTCATACCTGCAGACCTTGACTGCACGTACTCTGCCGCCCCCACTCAAGGCAGGCTACACTGTACACAGCGCGAACCGCATACAGGTTCTTCCCAAGCCGTAGTCATTTACCCACTACGGTAATTCACCACAAACTTGGGTCTCCACGGAGCTAGGGTCAACGCCTGCATGCCTTTGCAGATCGCCCCAACTCCTTAACTCCCAGCACCAGCCCCCGACTGGGCGTCAGCGGCCAGCACCAGGAACTTCATCGATGTGCCCTTAACGGATTTTTAGGCCCGTCTTCGGAAGCGACCGTACCGACTAGAATACTGCGCCACCTACGGATTCTTGCCAATATTTTAACATATTTCTATCATCTCCTACAACTACGCCTATTCCACTTTAAATCCTTTGGCTTTAGTTTAAAGCAAGTGGCACCTGCGGCGTCAATCCACTCCCGGGTATGCTGCCGCTCACTTCATTTTTCATCTCCTAACCACAGTAACCCATTTCCTTTTCTTTTAATGGGTGCGGTTAACCAGCATTTGCGCCAAGCTTTTTAAACTTTCAGCCGCTTCACCGAAGGGCTCTAGGCAGGCATCGGCTTCCGCCAAAAGTTTTTCCGCCTCTTTGTGAGCCGCCTCCAAACCATAAAGGGCCGGATAAGTTGCCTTTTGTTTTGCGGCATCTGAGCCGGTTTTTTTCCCTAAAACCTCTTCCTCACCGGTTATATCGAGGATATCATCGACTATTTGAAAAGCAAAACCAATTTTTTCTCCATAAGTGGAAAGCAGTGCCAGCTGCTGTGCGGAAGCTTGTCCCATTTTGGCCCCGCAGCGGATACAGCAGGTAATTAAAGCCCCGGTTTTATGGCGGTGGATATATTCCAGTGTTTCTGCATCTACAGGTTTGCCTTCCGAAATAATATCAACAACCTGCCCGCCGATCATACCGGCAGTACCGGCGGCACGGGAAATTTCCTGCTGTAAAGCCACCACTGTTTCTAAAGGCAGGTACTTGGGCGCTTCCCTGGCTAAAGTTTCAAAGGCGCAAGTCAGCAGGGCATCACCGGCCAAAATAGCCATGGCCTCACCGAAAACTTTATGGTTAGCCAGGCGCCCGCGCCGGTAATCATCATTATCCAAGGCAGGCAAATCATCATGAATTAAAGAATAGGTATGGATCATTTCAATGGCACAAGCCGCCGGCAATGCATGCTCCAGCGGCACATTGAAAACATTAGCGGCTGTAATGGTTAAGAGGGGCCGCAAACGTTTGCCGCCGGCAAAAACACTGTAGCGTACGGCACGATGTATTTCTTCAGGATAGGCAGTTTCAGGCGGTAAATACTGATCTAAAGCTGCATCAACGGCGGCAATGATTTCTTTCCATGCTAGTTTCACTCTGCTTCCTCCTTTTCGGCAAAGGGAACAAATTCCATAGAATCCTTTAATAAAATCGAGACTTTTTGTTCCACCTCGTCCAGTTTACGACGTCCAAACTGCACAAGCGCCATCCCTTCCTGAAATAGCGCAAAAGCTTCTTCCAGGGGACAATCGTTTCGCTCCAATTTTTCCAGCACAGCTTCCAGTTTTGCCAAGCTTTCTTCAAAGGTTAAATTTTTAAAGTCAATTTCCTTCGTCATCTTCTTCCTCCGTGTATGTTTGCTGCACCACGGCAGCGGCGCTGCCGGACTGCAAGTAGATTTTTATCAACTCTTGAGGTTTGAGCAGAGTGGCATCCCGCACCACATTACCTTCTTCATCATAACAAATAGAGAAACCCCGCTCCAGGACGGCTTTAGGGTTCAAGGCCGTCAATTTTCCTGCTAAAAGCTCCAGTTTGCCTTTTTTACCTTGCAGATGATAAAGGATTTGATTTTCCAGGTGCGTAAAGAGGTTGTCCAAATTCTGCCTGGCTTGTTCAAGCCGCTGTGTAGGGCGGGTCAAGACATTTGCCGCCGCCAATTTTCCCAAATATCGCCTGTCCTGTTTCAGCTTATCTGTCATTTTGCTGACTAGGCGCTGTTTTGCCGTCTGCAAAAACACTAAAAGCTCCTGCCGGTCAGGTACTGCCAGTTCCGCCGCCGCCGTAGGGGTGGCCGCTCGCACATCGGCCACAAAATCGGCAATGGTAAAGTCGGTTTCATGACCCACGGCGGAGATAACGGGAATTTTAGATTCATAAATGGCCTGTGCCACAATTTCTTCGTTAAAGGCCCATAATTCTTCGATACTGCCGCCGCCCCGGCCGGTGATAATGACATCAATACCGGGAACTTGATTTAAAAAGCGCAGTGCTTCGGCAATTTGTCCCGGAGCTTCCGGTCCCTGCACCAAAACGGGAACAATGAGAACTTCCGCTTGCGGGTAGCGGCGGGATAGTGTGGTCACGATATCGCGTACGGCTGCCCCGGTGGGGGAAGTAACTACTCCGATGCGCTTGGGAAAACGGGGAAGCGGTTTTTTGCGTGCCTGCGCAAAAAACCCGGCCGCTTCCAATTTAGCCTTTAATTTTTCATACGCGGCATAAAGGGAACCGATACCATCTGGCACCATGGTCTCCACATATAATTGGTACTGGCCATCACGTTCATATACCGAAATCCTGCCGGTAGCCACCACTTTCATGCCGTCTTGGGGCAGAAATTTTAAACGGCTGTTGGCACTGCGAAACATCACGCAGCGCAGCGCCGCTTCACTGTCTTTGAGCGTAAAATACATATGGCCTGAACTGTGATGCTTAAAATTGGAAATCTCGCCGCTTACCTGCAGATAACTTAAATACGGATCGGCGGCAAAGAGGCCTTTTATATACTTGGTTACTTGTCCTACCGTTAAAACAGGTGTTGCTTTTAATGAGAAATTCATCTTCACACTCCGCTGGCTTCAATGATGTTTATTTCTTCTCCAACCTTCTGTGATCTCCTGCCCTTAGAGTTCCTTGGCCATAAATTTCTGCCGGGCAAAAAGGGCTGCTCCCACCGCATTATCCCCAGCATAGGCCGTTTGGGCAAAGGCACACTGCTCCCCCAAACTTTCCTGCAGCAGGCTGCCAATATATTTGTTGGCCATGACACCGCCCACAAAGAGGACAGGCTTTTGCCCGTGCACCGCCAGCATATTTTTAATTAATGTCAGCAGTGACTCACCAATACAATGTTCCACACCACGGGCAATATCTGCCGGTGCGGCTTCTTTTGCCGCTATTAGCCGCTGCACATGGCTTTCCGGTCCGGAAAAAGAAATTTCCGCCCCCTTTACTGCCACAGGAACTTTAATCGGCCTCCGTGCCCTTTGCGCCAATTTCTCCAAACTGGGGCCGGCGGGAAAAGGCAGCCCCAAAGCCACTCCGGTACGGTCAATAAATTGCCCTGCCTGCAGGTCCGCCGAACCGCCCAGTTTTTTTACCTCTATGGCGTCCGCAATTTTCACCGCCAACATTTCTGTGGTCCCGCCGGACACGTGCAACACATAGAAATCTGTCCAGGATACGGCGGCAGACCACACTCCTGCCAAAATATGGCTCTCCTGATGGGATAAGGACCAAAAAGGCAAATGCAAGAGTCCGGCCAATGTCCGTGCAAAGGAAGCCCCGGCCGTAAAAACAGGCATATATGACCCTTTTACCGGCCGCGGTTTATCACTGGCAGCAATGGCTTTTAATTTTAAAGCCGGAAGTTTTTCCCGGAGAGCGACAGCCAAAAGCGGTAGATTTTGCACATGCATAAATAGACCTTCGGATTGGCGCAAACCCCGTTTACCTTGCTCAACGACAAGCAATTTTCGCTCGTCAGCAAGCAAACGTCCCTGGTGGTCAATTACTGCCAGGGACGTTGTATAACAAGAAGTATCAATACCTAAAAACATCAGCTTTCACCTCCGCGGTGAACTCTCTGCTGAGCCAACCGGTCAAGGACGCCATTAAGAAATTTGCTGGACTCATCACTACTGAAAGCTTTACTTAATTCTAAAGCTTCATTAATGGCCACGGCCACCGGTGTCTCGTGACAAAAGAGAAGCTCATAAGCGCAAAGGCGCAAAATATTGCGGTCCACCGCTGCCAGGCGCTGCAGCTGCCAATTATGTAAACATTCAGAAACAGCTTGATCCAATGCGGCCAGGTTGGCAATGGCCCCCATTACCAAATCCCTGGCAAACTGGGCATCCTTCTCATTTAAGCCGTTTTCCTCTGCCAGGTTCGTTAAAGTAGGTTCAGGCTCGTTTTTGCCAATATCATGCTGAAATAATGTCTGAAAAGCAATTTCTCTCGCAACTCGTCGGCTCATAGACACTCTCCCGTTAATCGCTTTCTGGCCAAATACGCTGCAGTAGATTCTGCAAGCCTTCGTGATGATCAAAAAGACGGCCCACATAGACACCTATGGCAATACAGGCAAAAAGAAGCAAACTTTTCCAAAAGCCAAAGAGCAAAATGGCCAAGCCAACAATTAAACCCAGCAGGCCGCCAAGCACTTTTCCCCAGTGTTGGGCCAAAATCTGGCGCCATGCTTTTGCAGACACAATTACACCTTCCTTCGGATCTCTAACGGACAGGCTTTGCCACATCGGCGGCAATATTTTCCACAAAAACTTTTATTTCCGCCACCGTACAGCCGGTAGTATCTTCCACATAACTTTTCACTGCCTGCTGCAGCTCCGCTGTCACCTGTGGAAGATTTAAATCAGGTAAAGCCAGTGCCCGTAAAAAGATAATAATGCCGCCCTCTGCATGTAAAATCCGCGCTTTTACTTCACGCACACCCTGGACAGAGCGGGAAGCTTTAAGGACTAAATTTTCTATTGCTTTAAAACTAATACGCACCTCGCCCAGTGTACCTGCTTGGATGATTGTCTCCACGGTTTCCTCGCGGCGAAAGCTGTTAAGCAGGCAAAAAACCGCCAAGGCTAAAAGGATAACCGCCACAATCACATATTCCAGGCGGCCGTAAAGGACGGAAAAGCTTGTCTGCCATGCGGACTGCGGAATAAGGGTAAGTGCGGTTCCACCTACAATACCAGCGGCAGCAGCAAAGAAAAGGGCAAGCAGCAGTAAGCAAAATCTTTCTCGAGCTTTCATCGGCTATTCCAACTCCTTTTGCAGCACGGAGTAAAAACTCACATAAAGCCCCTGCGCTACAGGGGCTTTATGCTCCTGCTAGCGCACTTGAGACTCCTCTTCTGTTTCCTCATTTTTCTGGGTATCAAAACTAATGCCTTGCACGTGTACATTTACCCTGGTAACTTCCAAACCGGTCATTGATTCAATGGCGTGTTTACAATTCTCCTGAATCTTCCAGGCCACATCGGGGATCCGTTCACCGTATTTAATCACAACATAAATATCAACGGCTGTTTGCTTTTCTCCAACTTCTACCTTAATTCCCTTTGCCAAATTTCGTTTACCCAACATGTCGGCAATACCGCCGGCGATTCCACCGCTCATTCCGGCAACTCCTTCCACCTCGGAAGCAGCTAAACCGGCAATAATGGCTACAACTTCATCTGCAATTTTGATTTGTCCCAATTCTGTCGGCATTAATTCCTCATGCACAGACACAGAAAACACCTCCTTATGTTAACAGCAACGCCTACTGTAACATTCTATATTATACCAAATTGCCCTTGCCAATACAATGAGAACCATTGGACACCCTTTTTGCTTTTTACTTCATAACTTGCTGCGCACTGTGCTCAATGACGGAGATGTTTTCCAAATTTACGCCGGCTGCCGTGCTCACCGCTTCGGCAATCTGCATAAATTCTTCTTCGCCAAGGGCCACAGCCGCCACTACTACATTAACCTGCCCATCTTTCATAAAAAATACTGCATCTTTATATCCTTGGGCTTTTAACATGTTTTCAATCATAAGTTCCTTTTCCATCAGTTCCACCATTGCCAAAAGCTGCTCCTCAGCTTTCTTTTTTCCCTCGGCGGAGATTTCCGGATTTTCAATCATTTGGTTCAGCATTTCAATTTCACTGGCCCGGACACGTTCCCTTTGCATGCGGTATTCCACAAAAAATGTCTCTGATGTTTCCAGATCCCAATTTTCCGGATTTAAATCCAAGAGATTGGTTTCCTCCGATTCCCCCTCTTCTTGTATGATAATTTCCTCCTCACCATCCTGGTTTATTACCTCCTGTATTTTTTCCGTGTCTGGGCCGGTAATGCTGATACGGTCATCGCCAATCTGTTTAACATACCAAATTGCCGCCACGGCCAAAATCAGAATAATCACTGTAGTTAATCTTTTTGTCGTCTCAAAACTCATTTTCTCCTCCCCTTTCTATTCCATCGCCAACACGGTAACCCGATGGGCCGGAACATTTAATGCTGCACAAACAGCCCTTGTAATTTCCTCCAGCAAAGCTGCTCCACCCTCTCCTTTAACCGTAACCATGACACCGGCTATGCGAGGCGTCTGTTCCCGCACCACTAAAGCTTGCTGGCCGTTATTGCCATGACTCATAACCGTCTCAGTGCGCGTAGAATTTTCCTCAATCAGTCGCGTTCCTCCACCTCCGTCCTTTTCCTCCGTCGTGCGTTGCGATATCTCTTCATTTTGTAAATATTCTTTAATGGGCCCGCTCTCCAGAGTAATGAAAACTTTGGCCGCTTTTACACCCCTAACCGATTCCAGCCGATCCTGTAGCTCCCGCTCTAGTTGTTCTTTATACGTGAAAAATGTTGTCACCGGCACTTGTGTTTGGCTGACATGCTCCCGGGGAGTTATTTCCACCTGACGCTTGGGAGTTGCACTAAGATACATGAAGTAAATGCCCACCGCGATCAACGCCACAATAAACCAGGTGGCATAGCGCATCTTCCCGTTTTGTTCACTTTTGATGGGCAATTTCTCAAGAATTTGCTGCCACAGGTTTGCTCCCACACTTTGCACCTCCTCCTGAAAAATTTGCGCTTTTCACTACTCTAAAAGCACATAAACTTCAACAATTTCTTGAGGTATTCCCAGTGCTTCACTGATGCTTGTTTCTAAGATTTTGTTGCGCTCCCTTACCGGCTTTACTTGTGCTGAAGGCTTGATTTGGATTTCCACCTTTTCAATGCGCGCAACTTCAGCCGGCATTTCATTTGCCTGCGCTAAAACATAGATCCGGCGTGGCATGCCAAACTCCAAATGATTGACGTTTTCCTCCAAAGTCAAGGCCATATCTAAAACCCGCCAATTTTCCGCCTGCAAAACAGTTTCAATTTTGTTTGCCAACAGCTCCCGGTACTGTGACAGCGTTAAATCCCAGTTAACCTGCTCCAACATGGCCTCTTGTACCGCCACCTCTTGTTCGGAAATAACATCATCCATCTCCAGCGACAAGCCCGCTAAACCCGGCAGCCGCAAAAGCATCCGCAGCGGCCCCAAAAGCATCAACATTAATACTAAACCGACCACCACATTGACAAAGGGGCGAAAATCTTTGCGCGGCAAAATCATTTCCAAGATTGTCACTAATATTATGAAAACAACAAGATTGCGCACCACATCGGAGATAATTTTGAGCATAAGCTCACCTACCTTAACATAAAGGAAGCATTCCCGGCGCCGGCAATAATGGTAATGGCCAAATAAAAAATCAAACTGACAATGGCTACGGCGGCAAAGATTAAAGATAAACAATTGGCCATGGTATTAAGGGAGTCACACAAATTACTTTCCCCCAAGGGCTGGATTAAAGCGGCCGCCAGCTTGTAAACAAAAACAATCACCAAAATTTTAATCAGGGGAAAAATAACAATATAAAAGAGCATGAGGACACCGGCAATATGTACCGTATTTTTTAAAATCAGTGTGGCTCCGGCTACAGTTTCCACCGCATCGGCCAAAAAGCCACCGACTACCGGCACAAAAGTGCTGGTGGCAAATTTGGCTGTGCGGATGCTGATGGCATCGCCCACTGAGGAAGCAACACCATAAATGGACAAAAGCCCGGTGAAAATTGTCATGGTTAAGCCCATACCCCAAACGGAAACATTTTTAAATAAATCGGCCAGTTTGCTTACTGTGATCCGGGGTGAAAAATAATTAACGATGGACAAAATTGTGGCTAAAAAGATTAAAGGGAAAATGGCGTCCCGTGTCAGGGCGGCAAAAAAGTTGACGGCAAAAACAATAATGGGACGGAAGATGGCGGCGGAAGCCAGGCTGCCCAAGCTGGCCAGTAATGCCAAAAGCAATGGTACCAAGGCTAGAATTAATTCCACCATGGTATCAATGGCTTTGCGCCCCAAACCCACGGCAACGGCAAAACTTTGCATGGCAATTGTCACTAAAACAAGGTAGACAACACTTTGTGTTAAATTGGCAATACTCTCATTGGCAAAAGCTTTTTCCAAATTTTTTAGCAGCGCCGCCACTACAGCCAAAAACAATAATTTTGCTAGCAAGTTCAGATTAAGGTACAGCTCACGCCAAAGAAACCGCCACAAACCTTTTAAGATCCCACTAAAAGATAACCCCTGTCCCTCTTGCGGGCGAAACCAAGCCAAAATATTTTGCCAGGTTATTTCCGGCAAATATTCACGCGTTTCCTCTTGTATGTTTTCCCAAAAAGATTCAATTTCCTGAAGATCTAATCTCTCCAACTGCTCTTTAACCAGCTCTTCAGCAGTCTCGGCACTTACAGGCCCAGTCGTCCACCACATAACTAACAGTAAAACTATCAAGAAAGTACAAAATTTTTTCATAAGCCACCTACGGGACAAATTTTAAAATGGTCTCTAAAACAGCCAGCAAAAGCGGCATGGCCATGATTAAAATTAAGATTTTGCCGGCAAACTCCACTTTTGCCGCAATGACACCTTCATTGGCATCGCGACAGATCTGGGCGCCAAATTCGGCAATATAGGCAATCCCTACTATTTTTAACAAGGTATTTAAATAGACTAAAGAAATATTTGCCTGCAGGGTTAAATCAAGCAAATAATCCAGAATGGTAGTTAAATAGGCAACCACCCGCAAAAAGATAATAATGCCGGCTACCACAGCAATCATGACGGCATAAATAGGTTTATGTTCACGCAAAACGATGGCCAAAAAGGCGGCAATCAGTGCAAACGCTACAATCTGGATGACTTCCACAGGCCTCTTCCTTTCTTTAGGCTCCCCTTGCCGGCTAATACAGGTTAAAAATCGTCTTAATACTGGAAAACAATTCGTTAATTAACTGAATTACCATCAAAAGTACAATGACAACCCCGCCCAAAGTCAGCATCTGTGCCTGCTCCTCTTTTCCCGCCTGTTTCAAAACAATATTTAAGACGGAAATAAAAATGCCGATGCCGGCAATGCGAAAGATTAAATCCACATTAAATCCATTCATGCAATACCTCTCCCTTTCAGTCTTTAAGACTAGAGCAGCAGGATTACTACGGCCAAACCGGACAGTATGCCTAAATAGCGCCACATTTTTTCACTGCCGGCAAAGGCTGCCGCCGCTTCGGCGGCCTGAGCAGCCAGTTGCGTTTCCGCTGCAGCCAATTGTTTAAGCTGATCATCCCGTCCCAATCCCCCCAAACCGGCAGCAGCCCGGGAAAGGATCATCCAGTCATTTGCCGTCAACTGCAGGTGTTCCCGTTTTGCTTCTATGGCTGCCAACCAGGCGCCGGTGGCATCAGAAAATTTTTCTTCCTGTAAATTACGGCACACAGCCTGAAAAAAAGCACTGACACTTTCCACGCCCAGTTGCTTGGCCACCTGCTTAAGGGCCCGCGGCAAAGGTGTCGCCGTATATCCCACCTCCGCCGCCAGTAAACGTAAACCTAGACGAAATGCTTCCAACTGGCGCACTCGTGCCTTAAGTTTGGCAATTTGTAAATTGCTCCACCAAAGGGAAGCACTCAGTATACAAAGCGCTCCGACACATTTAGCCAACATTTCTTTCCTCCGTTTGCAGCCATTGAGATAATTCCGCACCGTTATAAATCTTTTCAATAGTTCCCGGTCCCCGGCGTCTTGAGAGCATAATTACCCGTTGGAACAAACCGTTTTTCAATAGATATGCCAAACTTGGTCTCCTTATGAGTTCTTGTACATCATAAGCATGTGCTGTAGTTAACACGCTGGCTCCTGTATTGACGACCTCTTCCACCGCCCTTACGTCTTCGGGACGGCCCAGTTCATCTGTCACCACAACCTGCGGCGACATGGAGCGCACCAACATCATCATCCCTTCTGCCTTCGGGCAACCGTCTAAAACATCTGTCCGCATCCCCACATCCAGCTGCGGCTTTCCCTGGTAACAACCGGCAATTTCCGAACGCTCATCCACAATCGCCACTTTAAAACCCGGGCGGCCGCTTTGGGGATCACCGTCAGAGAGGAGGCGGGCTAAATCACGCAACATAGTTGTTTTGCCTGCCTGCGGTGGAGATACTAGTAAGGTGTGCCTGACACGTTTTTTTGTTGCACAGTAGACATGCGGCAAAAGCCCCAGGGCAGCCCCTTTAACTTCCCGGGCAATGCGAATGTTAATACTATTAAAATCGCGCAAAAGTTTAACCTCTCCCCGCTCCAGTACAACCCTGCCGGTAAAACCGGCACGGTGACCGCCCGGCAAAGCAAGATAGCCGCGCTTTAATTCTTCATCCCGGGCGTACAGGGAAAACTCCGTCATCTGCAGTAAAATATGGTGCAAATCTTCTGCCGTCACCAGGTATGCCTGGAAGGGCTCGGTCACCAAACCTTTAAGTCCAAGAAAATTTTCGCCCGCATCTGTTTCCAGGATTAAAGGCCTCCCGGCACGCAACCTCATTTCCTCCAACCGGGAGATTATTGGCGGTTTTAGGGCAGCCACTGCCTTTTGTAAAGGCGGCGGTAAAAGAGGTATAATCTGCTGTCGCCAATCTTTATCCATCACTGTATCACCATTACATACATATGGGGACATGCCGTAGTCTATGACAAGAAAGACGCAGGGAAGAAGAAAAGAAAAAAAGAACTGAAACGTTTTGTGTTTCAGTTCCCAAAAGAAAATCTGCTTTTATTTATGGTTTATAGTTCTGCCTCTTCGCTTTCTTTGTCCTCGACAAAATCATAATCATCGCTAAAATCTTCATGATCATTGACAAAAACTACACGCTGACAGTTAGGGCATAAAATTTCCACCACATCATCATCTTCAAGCATCTCATCATCTATGTAGACAAGTTCATGGCAGTCGGGACACTCAATGGAAAAGACACCTTCTTCGTCCTCGTCAAATTCATCGTCCTCAAGATCGTAATAATCGTCTTCCAAATCATTGAGATCCTCATCAATGGCCTCGGTGTAATCTACCAAATCTTCAACATCTTCCTGCAGCACCATGACTGACTCCGCCAATTCATCAATAACGTCAATGATATGCCGGAAGAGTTTTCCTTCACGGCTGTCATCGTTAAAACCGAGACCTTCTGTCAGGCCTTTAAGATAGGCCACACGTGATTTTAGGTCGTCCATGGATTTACCTCCTTAAAATTGTATGTGATTAAACCCTCTCAATATATTCTCCCGTACGGGTGTCAATACGCAGCACATCTCCGGCATTAATGAAAAAGGGGACTTGTACAACTAAGCCGGTCTCTAAAGTTGCCGGTTTAGATCCGCCCGAAGCCGTGTCGCCCTTAATGCCGGGTTCCGTGTCAACAACTTCCAGTTCCACAAAGTAGGGCAGTTCCACACCAAATACTTTACCATGATACATGAGCACAGTAATGTTCATGTTCTCTTTTAAGTATTTGATATTGTCGCCCAGTTGCTCTTTGGTTAAAGCAATCTGTTCATAGGTTTCGTTATCCATCACATAGTATTCGTCACCGGAATTATAAAGATACTGCATTTCCCGGCGATCCACCATGGCCTGCTCCACTTTTTCCCCGGCTCTGAAAGTACGTTCCGTGGTGGCACCGGTTTTGGCATTTTTCAGTTTGGTCCGGACAAAGGCAGAACCTTTACCGGGCTTAACATGCTGAAAATCAATGATAATATATACTTCCCCATCCAACTCAATGGTTAAACCTGTGCGAAAATCACTTGTTGAAATCATCTTCGTCCCTCCATTTTATAAGCAGAATAATTCCTTTTTGCTTTTCGTCAGATTTTCCACACCGTTTTCACCAATGACCACCATATCCTCAATGCGGACGCCAAATTCACCGGGCAGGTATACCCCCGGTTCCACTGTAACCACCATGCCGCATGCTAATACATCCTCGGACAAGGGAGATAAGCGGGGCGCTTCATGAATTTCCCGGCCTACCCCATGACCGAGACCATGGCCGAAATAAGCGGCAAAACCATGTTCAGCTAAAACATCTCTGGCCAGCGCATGGGCTTGGCGACCGGTAAGGCCGGCACGCAACTCTGACAAAGCTTTTTCTTGCGCTGCTAAAACTGCTTCATAAACCTGGCGTTGCTTCTGGGAGACCCTGCCCACAAAAACTGTGCGCGTCATATCCGAACAATAGCCGTCCACGATGCAGCCAAAATCAAAAACCACCGCATCGCCTTCCGCCAAAACTTTGGGAGAAGCCGTTCCGTGCGGCAAAGCGGAACGCGGGCCGGAAGCTACAATCATGTTAAAAGCAAGACCGGCGGCACCATGCTTGCGCAGATAAAATTCCAGCTCCAGCGCCAACTCCTGCTCACTTACTCCGGGCCGGACTTTATCAAGGATATAATTAAAAGCCGCATCGGTGAGGGCTTGTGCTTTTTTGATGCTCTCAATTTCTTCCCGGCTTTTAATGCGGCGCAGCTCTGCCACCGGCGAAGATAATTTTTGCAGCTCAATGCCGGCACAGGTGCGGGCAATTTCATCGTATGTATGGACGGTCAAATGATCTTTTTCTACTGCTATAGTTTGCACCTGATGGTCAGTAAGGAATGCATTTACTTTCTCCCACTGTTTTCCTGCCACATCAATAATTTCAAAGGCCGGGGCCTGCGCTTGTGCTTGTTCCAAATAGCGAAAATCGGTAAACAGCGCCGCTGCTTTTTCCGTAACAACTAAAAAACCGGCCGTTCCTGTAAAGCCGCTCAAATAAGCCACATTAACAGGATCTGTAATTAGTGCTGCTGCTAAATTTTTCTCTTGCAGCTTTTGCCGTAAAGCATTTAATCTTTCCATACTCTCTCTCCCTGCAAGCTGTTTAAGCATAGTATTTCGCTTTTCCGGTAAAAAAATCCTCCACCAGTAAAAGTTGAGCCGTTACGCGTCTTTTTGCAAGAAAGCAATAATTTCCTCACTGACGGCTAGGGGTGATTTACCGGTGGTATCAATGCGCACATGGGCCGCTTGGCGGTAAAGTTCCGCCCGCTGCCTGTAAAGGGCGGTAAAATCTTTGTTTTTTGCCAAGAGGGGACGTTTGTTATCACCTGCCAAACGCCGCTTTAATTCCTCTATGGTGGCGTCCAGCCAAATGACATAACCGTTTTCCCGGAGGTTACGCACATTTTCCAGGTTAATGACACAGCCGCCGCCGGTGGAAAGCACAAGGCCGGTTTGCCGGCATAGGTCTGCTATTACTTCTGCTTCCTTGCGGCGAAAATAAACTTCACCGTCGGAGGCAAAAATTTCATTAATTGTTCTTCCTTCCGCTGCCTCAATTTGCTCATCTGTATCCACCAAACGCCGGTTAAGTGCCACAGCCAAAAGTTTACCCACTTCAGTTTTTCCTGTGCCCATAAACCCGATTAAAACCACATTTTTTTTGGCAATGCTTTTCATTTTGCCACCTCCCCCCAGTGAAGCCATTTCCATCTTTGCCGTCTTACTCAATTCGACATCAGCACTGCATCCCCTGCCAAAGAAAATGAATTTTAGGACTAAATGTATTCAAGCCGCACCCGGCCCGTTACCGGTGTCACAATAATGGAAATGCGGGCACCTGTTTCATCCTTTAACGTGACATGTCCGCCCCGGTTCGGGGCTCCAGTGTAATGGAAGCGCAGTGTTGGTCTTCTGTCCACCTGGGGAAAATTATTGGCGGCAAATTCTACCCCCTCCGGTAGTTTAATGTATTCGGTGCCGTCCGGCAAATCTAAACGGTAACGCCCGCCAAGCTCATAAAAGGTCAGCGTACAGGTAATGCCGTGTGTTATGGCCGCCATCCTTGCTTCCCGGATATGGGCAGCCAAAACCTGCGCAGCCGTCTTCAGTTGGCTGCGGTTTAAACTGCGTATGGCAGCAAAGCCTGTTACCGTCACAAGTCCCAAAATTAAAACAACCGCCAGCATCTCCAAGAAAATAAAACCGTTTTTGCGCACCGCTTCACCTCCGCGGATTTACATCGAGCCATTCCAAATCAAACCCCGGTTGCAGTGTAAAAAGGGTTTCCGGTAAATAGTTTAAAGCTGAAAATATTGCTTCATCATCATAAATAATCTCCGTTTTTTCCAGGATAAGCTCCTCCGCCACTAAAGCACCTGATATTTGCAAAGGCAGCTGTCCTTCCCGAATAATTTTTTCACCACTATAGGCAATGAGGCTGCCGGTCCATATACCGCCGCTGTGAGGGAAAATAATATTTCCTGCAGCTAAAATCACCGCGTGCGCGCCGGCTGTCCACTTTTTAATGTAAATATTCCCTAAAGCAATGCAAACTCCAGTTGATACTTGCCCCAGACAAATTTCTGCATCACCAGCGACAAAAAGAGGCACATCCGGCAGCTTTTCCACCGGGTAGATTTCCTCCTCACAAATCACCACTTGCCATCCTTCCCGCTGGGCCTGGTCCGCCAGTTGCATAAAATTAACCACAGACCGGTACGGCATCCCTTCCCGGCACCGGTGGCCAAAAACCTCCTCCCCACCGCCATAAATTTGCCGCGCAGACAAATTGCCGTAAATGTGGCTGTGACCGGTGGAAAATGTCAGTTGTTCGCACAGGACATGGCCGTGCACCGTTACCTCTTTTAGCGTCACTTTACGCCCTCTAAGCCCCTGCCGGCCCAACGGACGCCAAAAGGCTAAAACTTCCATTGTCTCCGTAATCCCGCCGGCACTGCCTACAGCCTTAAGAGACAAGGAGCGCTCATCTTTACGAAAGGCCTGTACGGTAAATACCGGTTCCTCTGTACGGGTATAGGTCCAGCCTTCTGTTTCCAGTTGCAAAAAATTTGGCCCCAAGACTGACAAAGCCAGCTCTATTCCCGCTTCTGCCGCATAACGTGCCTGGGTAGCAGCCCATAAATGACCACTAACACGCCAATCAGAATGGGCCAATGTGATTAAGGCACTGCCAAGCAACAGAAATAAGGAAACAATAAATAATAACCAAATTAAAGTGGCTCCGCGGCAATTTTTCATCATCATCCCTCTACCGCCACATTTTTCGGCATGATGCTGCTGCGAAAGGTTATGCGTTGTTCCGCCTGAGACATTGTCAGGGTAACCGTTAAAGTTTGCCCGGCCTGTAATTTCCCTGCCGGTTCAAGCCAAAAACTTTCCACATGGGCAGCTAAAGGCACAGACGTACCTTCCGGTAAAGCCAAAAGCAGTTGCTGACCCTGTAAATAAAGGCGATAGCGTTTTAAGTTGCCGCTATTTTTCTTGTAATATGTAACGCTTCCTTTGGCCGGGTCGGCGGAAATCTCGTAGGCGTAAAGCAATTCATGCAGTATTTCTTCCATGCCAATGCGGCCGTGTTGCTGCAGCTCTGTTTTGGTCGCCGCCACTTCCCAGTTTTTGCTGCCCAGGGGAAAGAAAGGGAGAATTGCTGCCAGCACCACCACAAATAAAGCGCAGGCCACCAGCATTTCTATTATCGTAAAACCCTTGGTCCCATTTTTTCACCTCCAAGTCTGCCATGTAATCAGGCGGATCTTACGGTGGGAATCAAGTATGTACACTTCAACGCAAATTTCTTTCAGCGGCAAATTCCCTGCAATTTGCTCCAGCTCTTTGACCTGAACTGCATAAAGATATTCAGGAAAATCATCCACCGGTTGAGCATGCATGCCTTTTAAATTACAAAAATGTTGAGTCCGTATATTCTCCAGGCATTCCACTGCCAAATATAAAGCTTTTGTCTGCTGCTTGGCCCCAGAAAGCAGCTTTGTGCCTGTCTGCAGCAGCCCCAAAAGGGGCGGCAAGAGAATTGTCAATAAAGCCAGCGTAATCAACAGCTCCACCAACAAAAAACCATTTTCCTTTTTCATTTTCATGCCTCTTTTTGCATAATAAAAGCACCGTTTTCCGGTGCTTTGCTACGATGTTGCCACTATATTTTCTTAGGAAAGTCCGCTGAAACGTAAATACCAGGTTATAATCTGCTTTCCCCACATGCCGACGATAAAAGCAGATAACACCAGAAAAGGTCCGAAAGGAACCGCATCTTTACGTTTCTTAATTTTTAACAGTAAAAGCAGCACAGCAACAATTCCGCCGCTGAAGAAAGCCAAAAATATGAGCAGGATGGTTTGCTGCCAGCCAAACCATAAACCCAGCACTGTCATCAGCTTAATGTCACCGCCACCCATACCGCCTTTACTGAGTATTGCCAAAAGTAAAAACAAACCGCCACCCAGCACACCGCCTCCTAGAGCGGCAAAGAAAGAAATCTGGGGCATAAAAAGCTGCACTGCCGCCGTTAGCAGCAAGAGCGCCGCTACCAATGCATTGGGAATAAGCCCGTGCTCCCAATCAATGAAAAAGATTGCCACTAAAATGCTGTAAAATACCGCCTGCCATAATACTTCAGGCAAGCCAAAATGCCGGTACAAAATAGCAAACAAAAGACCTGTCAAAAGCTCGACGCCAGGATACCGCCAAGAAATTTTTACTCTGCAGCTGCGGCAGCGGCCGCGCTGCCAGCAAAAGCTTACTAGCGGGATTAATTCTACAAAACCTAATGTTTTACCGCACGCCGGGCAGTGCGAAGGTGGCATCACAATGGATTGCCCGCGGGGAAGGCGGTGAATGCAGACATTTAAAAAGGACCCTACGAATAAACCCAGCACAAAGGCAGCAAAAATTTCAAACATTAACGCAGAACCCTTTCCAGCTCACCCCGGTTCACAGCCCGGGCTAATGCAGCTTTCTTTGTAATGAGACCGCGTCGATATAAATTGGCTAAAGCACTGTCCATGGTCTGCATACCAAAACTGCGTCCTGTTTGCATGGCTGTATAAAGCTGGTGCTCGTTGCCTTCACGAATCAGGTTGCTCACTGCCGGCGTATTTACCAGCACTTCCACTGCCGCCACCCGACCTTTGCCGTCAGCCCGGGGTACTAATTGCTGTGAAACAACTCCTTGTAGTGAATCAGCCAACTGTTGACGCACATAATTGCGCGCTGTCTCCGGAAAAACATCAATAATGCGGTGTACAGCAAGGGGGGCAGTTTGGGTATGGAGCGTGGAAAAAACCAAATGTCCCGTTTCAGCCGCCGTTAAAGCAATGGATATGCTTTCTAAATCACGCATTTCCCCAATGAGGATTACATCCGGGTCATGGCGTAGTATATGCCGCAGGGCAGCGGCAAAGGTTGGGGTATCAGTGCCCACTTCCCGTTGCCTTACAATTGATTTTTGATGGCTGTGTAAAAACTCAATGGGATTTTCAATGGTAACAATATTAACGGCCCGTTCCCGATTGATCAAATCAATGAGGGCGGCCAAAGTGGTGCTTTTACCGCTGCCGGTAGGTCCGGTAACCAACACCAAACCGCGAGGGAATTTAGCGAATTCCTTAACAATTTCCGGCAACCCTAATTCTTCAATGCTGGGAATTTCCCACGGCACTGTCCGCAACACTACATCAAAGGAACCGCGTTGCCTCATGGCACTGCCGCGAAAGCGAGCAAGCCCGGAAACGGAATAAGAAAAATCAAGATGCCAATTTTGTCGCAGTTCCTGCCGCTGTTTTTCACTTAAGATGCTAAAGAGCATTTCTTCAATATCCTTTTGCCCCAACACAGGCATGGATAACGATAATAATTCGCCATCTACCCGAATGGTGGGTGGCTTGCCCACCACCAAATGGATATCGGAACAATTACGCGCAACTGCTTGTCGCAAGATTTCTTCCAATTGAAAAACCGTCATAGCACAACCCTCAGCACTTCTTCAATTGATGTTAAACCTTGTTTTACTTTACGTAAGCCGTCCTGCCGCAAAGTAATCATCCCTTCTGTTACGGCTTGTTTTTTAATTTCCACCGCCGAACGCCGCTCCAAGGCCATTTTCTGTATACTTTCCGTGACTGTCAGCAGCTCATAAATGCCAATGCGGCCTGCATAGCCGGTATGACTGCAGTGCATGCAGCCGCCGCTGCGCGGCCGGAACAAGCGAATTTGTTCGCCGTCTGCATGAGTTAAAGGAAAGTCGGCAATGGTAGCAGCCGTTTTCCGATCAAGGTAGTACTCTTCCTTACAGTGGGGACAAAGCAGCCGCGCCAGCCGCTGGGCCATAATTCCAATCACTGAAGAGGCCGTTAAATAAGGCTCTACACCCATCTCCGTCAGGCGGCTGATGGCACCGGCCGCATCGTTAGTATGTAACGTAGCAAAGACCAAATGCCCGGTCAGGGCCGCTTCAATGGCAATGCGAGCCGTTTCCCGGTCCCGGATCTCCCCGACCATAATAATATCCGGATCATTACGCAAAATGGAGCGCAGCCCGGTAGCAAAAGTCAAACCCGCCTTGGTATTAATCTGAATCTGGTTAACGCCTTCAATGCGATACTCCACAGGATCTTCAATGGTAATAATATTTTTTGCTTTTCTGTCCAAGGCCGCCAAACTGGCATACAAGGTGGTACTTTTACCGCTGCCGGTAGGTCCGGTAACCGGGATAAAACCGTACGGCAAGTTAATCATTTTTTTGTATTGCTTCAGGATCTCCGGTGCCACGCCCAACTCTTCCAAACTAATGGTGCGCTCCGTTTGTTCTAATAGGCGCAGTGTCACCCGTTCACCAAAAACGGTGGGCATGGTGGCCACGCGGATATCCACCGTTTTTCCTTCCACTTTTACGGACATGCGTCCATCTTGGGGAATACGCCTTTCGGCAATATTTAAGTTGGACATAATTTTAAAACGGGATACTAAAGAACCGTGCAGCTGCCGCGGCGGGTGCATCACATCATGCAGCACCCCGTCAATGCGGAAGCGCACACGCATTGATCTTTCATAGACTTCTATATGCACATCACTGGCTTTGGCACTGACGGCTTGCGAAAGAATAATATTGGCCAGTTGTACTGCCGGTTTATCAGATTCTTCGTCAGCGGTAAATGCTTCCGTTTCCTCTGTTTCCGGCGTTAAAACTTCCGCCAGTGCCTGCTCCACACTAACATTTTTTTGACCGTAATTTTTAATGGCTGCCTCCAGCTCACTGTCAGTCACCACTACGGCTTGAATATTATAGCCGGTTAAAACACGCAAATCATCTAAAGCCACGATATCCAAGGGCTGCTCCATAGCCACCATGAGCCGCCCGTCTTCAGTAAAGTCAATGGGTAAGGCTTTGTAGCGCTTAGCATTCTCC
>ERZ773359.282-NODE-282-length-69908-cov-8.322892_pt1 | contig 69908 bp, 58 predicted proteins | sample MGYA00374955_ERZ773359 | MGnify/ENA primary metagenome ERZ773359 (study PRJEB29098, sample SAMN04486028) | biogas fermenter metagenome | study: EMG produced TPA metagenomics assembly of the Biogas fermentation microbial communities from Germany - Plant 4 DNA1... | reverse complement strand
TGAGCGAGCAGAAAGCACGGGAGCAGGCGCTTGCCAACCAGACGCGCCGCCTCAGTGCGCTGAACCATGCCACCCGCGTGATTGCCTCGACGCTGTCGCTGGAGAAAGCCTTCGAGGCCATCCTGTCGGAGGCAAGCGGGCTGCTCCAGGCGACGGTCGCCTCCGTGCTGCTGCGCATCCCCGAGACGAACAAGCTGGTATACCGCGCCGTGGTCGGCCCGTATGCCGAGCGTCTGACCGGTTGCCGCGTGCCCGAGGCGGGGATGCTCGCGCGGGCGGTCGTCGAGGGGCGTGTGCTCGTCGAGACGGATCTGGGCGCGGACGGGGACAGCGCCCACCCGGTCGAGCGGCTGACAGGCATGACGGTGCGCTCCACTATCGTCGCACCGCTGCTGCTTGACGAGCAGGTCGTCGGTGTGATCGAGCTTCTGGACGAGCAGCCCGGCGCGTTCCGCCCGGACGACCTCGACGTGCTGCAGGGCCTTGCCAGCGCGGCGGCTATTGCTATCGGCAATGCCCGCCTGTATGCCGAGGCGCGGCGGCACGTGCGCGAGATGGGCCTGCTGCTTGAGGCGAGCGAGATGGCCTCCTCTACCCTGACCATCGAGCACGTCGTCGAGTCGATCGGGCGGCAGTTGATGGCGGCCCTCTCGACGCAGTGGTGCCTCGTCTCCTACTGGGACCGCGAGCGCGACGAACTGCGGCATCTGGCCGAGGTGGCCGAGATTGCGTGGGAGCGGGGCGAGCAGACCTACCGCCTGTCCGACTTCCCCTGGCTGTCCGAGGTCGTGGAAACCGGCAAGGCGTCGATCCTGCACTGCGACGAGGAGAAGCTACATGACACCGCCGTTGCCGGGCTGGTCCTGCCGCCGCCGTCGGTGGTCCTGCTGCTGCCCATTATGCTCGACGGCGAACTGAAGGGGCTGGCGAAGCTCTCCCACCTGGCGGATGGCGGCACGTTCGGTGAGGAGGAGCTTGAGCGCGGGCAGGCGGCGCTGGTCGCCTGGGAGCGGTCGCTCGATGACCCGGCGGGCTGGGCCGGGGCGGAGCCGCTCGGCGCGCTGGCACAGGCGCTGCTCGACGCAACAGACGCCGCCCGCTGCGCGATCTGCGCGGTGGATGTCGCCGCCGACCGGATTGACTGCCTGTTTGAGACGGGCAAGATCATCTCGCAACTCGGGCACGGGCCGACCATCCCGCTCTCCGACACCGGCCTGCGCCGCGTCGCGCTTCTCGAGGGCACGCCGGTTGCCATCCGCGTCGGCGAGACCGAGCGCCTATCGTCTCGCCCGCCGAGCTTCCCCGGCATCAACTCCGGCTGGCGCATGATCACGCCGCTGATCGCGCGGGGGCAGGCCATCGGGCTGGTGGAGGTCATCGACACCAACCCCGAGCGCCGCTTCTCCAAGAGCGACCTGTCGCTGGCACAGGCTATCGGCGGGGTGGTCGGCAATGCGCTGGAGAACGCGCGCCTGTACTCGGCGCTGCTGCGCCGCGCCGCCCAGCTTGAGGCGGCCTACAACGACCTGCGCGAGATGGACCTCCACAAGACCGAGTGGATGCAGAACGTCTCGCACGAGCTGCGCACGCCGCTCACGTCCATCATCGGCTATGTGGACCTGCTGATGGAGGGCGACCTCGGCCCGGTCACGCAGGAGCAGATTGACGGGCTCCAGATCATCATCGACAAGGCCCGCCAGCTTGCCCGCCTGTTTGACGACATCCTGACGCTGCAGGCCATCGACGGTGGCGAGCCGCTGCGTCTGCAGCTTTCCTCGCTTGTGCAACTTGCCCGCTATGCCATCGAGGATGTGCAGGAGGTCGCGGAGCGGAGCGGGCTGGAGATTGTCGAGGAGTTCGACCCCAACCTGCCCAGCATCTACGTGCACCCCGACTACATCCGGCAGATGTTTGACAATCTGCTCAAAAACGCGGTTAAATTCTCACCAGGCGGTGGGCGCATCACCGTCCGCATTGAGGACCGGGGCGTCGCGGTCCGCGTGCAGGTATCCGACCAGGGGATCGGCATCCCGCGCGAGGAGCAGGAGAAGATCTGGTGGCGCTTCTATCAGGTGGACGGCAGCATGACGCGCCAGTATGGCGGCACCGGGCTGGGGCTGGCCGTCGTGAAGCGCATCGTCGAGAAGCACGAGGGCCGGGTGTCCGTTGAGAGCGAGCCGGGCCGGGGCAGCACGTTCACCGTCGTGCTGCCGAAGCTCAGCCCGCCGGAAGTGCCCGACGCCAGAGAGTAACGGCTTGAACGGTGTGGCAGCTCAAAGGAGGGGCGATGTTGCATTCCTGGATGGCGCAGAGCCTGAGCGCATCTTCATCTGTGTCGTCCGTGTCACCTGTGGACTTATGATTAGCAGAATAGGGTATCATGAGCGGGGGAGTCATGACGTTCACCGACGTACACGGCCTGCTGGGCCGTTCTTTCCTGTTTTTTAGCGCTCTCATCACCCTGTGGGCGTTGCTCCAGACCGTGCGCGGGCGCGAGATCGGCGGCGACTTCTGGGGGGCCGTGGCGATTGGCGAGGGGCTGATCGTGCTCCAGACTATCGTCGGCATCATTCTGGTGCTGCAGCATCGGATGCCCGCCCGCCCGATCCACTTCGTCTATGGCGGGGTGGCCCTGCTGTTGTGGCCCGCTGTGTTCGCCTTCACACGGGGGGATACGAGCCGGCGTGCGGGCCTGTGGTGGCTGCTCGCCAGCGCGTTCCTGTTTGGCGTCAGCCTGCGTGCGATCATGACGGCAGGCAGGGGTATCTTCTAGCATGAGTGGCGTCCGCGTCCTGATCGTCGCCGACGACCCGCTCGCACGGAGCGGGCTTGCGTTGCTGCTCGACGGGCAGCCCGGCTGTGAGGTTGTGGGCGCAGCCAGCAGCGGCAGCCGCCTCGACGGGCTCGACGCGGACGTCATCCTGTGGGACCTCGGCTGGGATCCACCCGAAAGCGTGGCAGCGAGCGGGCTGCCGGGCGCACCGCCCGGTGTGCCCCTGCTCGCCCTGCTGCCGGAAGGCTTCGAACCAGCGCAGATTCGCGCCCCCGCCCCGGTGAGCTTCCTCCGCCGCGACCTCGACGCGGAGCCGCTCGCCGCCGCGTTGGCCGCCGCCGCACAGGGGCTTGTCGTGCTCGATCCGTCGTTCGCGTCCTCCCTACTGCCGGAGGCGGGCGACCTCACCCCGCTCACCGAAGACCTCACCCCGCGCGAGCTTGAAGTACTCCAGCTCCTCGCGGAAGGGCTGCCCAACAAGGGCATCGCCCAGGCGCTCGGCATCACCGAGCACACCGTCAAGTACCACGTCAACGCTATCCTCGGCAAACTCGGCGCGCAGAGCCGCACCGAGGCGGTCGTCCGCGCTACCCGGCTGGGCCTGATCCTGCTCTAAACCAACCTAGCCTTTTTTCCAGGTTGCCGCTCACCATACGAGGGATACCAGCCCCGCGCCCATATGGGATAATAGAGGCACAATGTTGAGCAAAAGCAGAGGAAAAAAGGATGGCTGAATATTGGGCAGATTTATCAACCGCACTGGCCGATTTGGTAGAACTCGCCGGGCAGAGCGTGGTGCGCGTCGAGGCGCGCCGGCGCATCCCGGCGTCCGGAATCGTGTGGTCGGCGGATGGGCTGATTGTGACCGCCCATCACGTCGTACACTGGGACGAGGACATTCGCATTGGGCTGCCGGGCGGCGAGAGCACTTCGGCGGAGATCGTCGGGCGCGATCCGTCTACGGACCTCGCGCTGCTGAAGGCGGACGCCGCCGGGCTCGCCGTGCCGTCATGGGTTGGCCCGGACGAACTGCGCGTCGGGCAGCTTGTGCTGGCGCTGGGGCGACCCGGGCGGAGCGTGCAGGCATCACTTGGCGTGCTGAGCGCCGTGCTTGGCGGTGGCGAGCCGCGCCGCCGGGCGCTCGCCGGGCGCATAGAGCCTATCATCCGCCCCGACCTCGTCATGTACCCCGGTTTTTCCGGCGGGCCGCTCGTCACCGCCGATGGGCGTTTGGTCGGGCTGAACACGTCGGGTTTGAGCCGTGGTGGGCCGCTGACCGTGCCCCTGCCGACCGTCCGCGCCGTCGTCGAGGCGCTCGGCGAGCATGGGCGGGTAAGGCATGGCTACCTCGGCATCAGCAGCCAGGTCGTGCGCCTGCCCGGTGGCATCGAGCAGGAGCTTGGCCAGCAGACCGGGCTGATGGTCGTGCAGGTGCAGCCGGAAAGCCCCGCCGAGCGCGGCGGCATCCTGCTTGGCGACGTCCTCGTTACATTTGACGGTACCCCTACCGAGACGCTTGACGACCTGCTGGCGCTGCTCTCCGGCAGCCGTGTCGGGCGCGAGGTTGAGGTCCGCGTGCTGCGTGGCGGCGAGCTGCGCACGCTGACCGTCACCGTCGGCGAGCGGGAGTAGGCTCTCGCTACGGCGAGAGACAACATCGGTGCGAAGCTAGATAGGCCGCGCCACGAATAAGCCACGCCGCGAAGTTCATTCGCGGCTCGTAAACCCCCTCCGACCGTGTTTGCGAAGCAAACACCGTCACCTTCCCCTCGCAAGGGGGAGGGGCAAGCCGGAGGCTTGCATGGAGGGGGTTCAAACTATACTGCGATGACGCATCGCGTGGGTAGGGGCAGGTCTCAGATCTGCCCCTACAATTGTTCCCATTGCCCCAACCTTAAAACTTTCCCCGCAGCCTTGACCCTAACCGAACATATGGTCTATGATGTAATAGCCTGCCGCCCCCAAAAACAGAACCATGCCATCATCACTTTGTCCTTGACATCTACCGCCCATAGGGCTACACTGTTTCTATCTTACAGAAAGGAGGCAGGCGACTCATGCTCAACACTCGCACTCGGAACGTGCCAGTCGTCGGGAACACCGTCCCAGGGCGTGGTGCGCCTGCTGCCTGTTGACCCTTTCAGGGTGTTGACTCTGGCCGTGGGCTGCCGACGCCGCCCACGGTTTTTTGTTCGATAGCACAATTGCGCATCGAGAGCCGTGGGCTGCAGCCCGCTCTGCCGGGAACCGCCAGTCTATGGCTCTCGTATTGATTCTGCTCCCCCTTGTACTGAGCCAGTATTGTGGAGGAAAGCATGTCGGTGACGCAACAGTTTCGCATCGAGGATGGTACGGATCGATACACGGCGTCGAGTTCCTCGAACGGGCGCGGTGAGCTGGACGTCGACCTGGCGATCCAGACCTTTGACCTGGGTCGTATCTACAAGATTCGCGGGCCGAAGCGAAAGGAAGACCCGAAAACGATCGTCGCGCTTGAGGGGGTGAACCTGGAGATCCGGCGTGGCGAGTTGTTCGGCCTGCTCGGCCCCAACGGCGCAGGCAAGACGACGCTCATCAAGATCCTCTCGACGCTCCTGCTGCCCACAAGCGGACGAGCGCTGGTCAACGGGCTGGACGTGGCGACGCAGGTCAAGGAAATCCGCCGCGAGATCAGCATGATCAGCGGCGGCGAGACGAGCGGCTACGGCCTGCTGACCGTCGAGGAGAACCTGTGGATGTTCGCGCGCTTCTACGGGCTGGAGAGCCGCGTCGCGAGGCAGCGCATCGAGGAGATGCTGAAGATCGTCGGCCTGTGGGACCGCCGCCGGATGAAGATCTCCGACCTCTCGACCGGTCTGCGGCAGAAGATGAACTTTATCCGGGGCTTTATCAGCGATCCGACCATTGTCTTTCTCGATGAGCCGACGCTGGGCCTCGATGTACAGGCTGCGCGCGACGTGCGCGCCTTCGTCCAGCAGTGGTTGATCGATCACCCGGACCGCACCGTCCTGCTGACCACGCACTACATGGCCGAGGCGGACGAGATGTGCGACCGGCTGGCGATCATCGACCAGGGGCGTCTGCTGGCACTCGACACGCCGGAGAACCTGAAGCGCCGGCTCCAGCGCGAGGCGATCTTCAACCTGCAGGTGCAGCCGCTCGGAAAGCGACCCAGCCGCGACGAGATGATCGAGGCGGTGCCGGGCGTGCGCCAGGTGACGGTCACCGAGCGCGACGACCACACCGACCTGCAGCTCATCCTTGAGGCGGAGGAAGTGCTCTCGAACGTGCTGATGCACCTGCAGAAGCGCGGTTCAAGCCTGCTCTCGCTGGAGAAGCGCGAGCCGACGCTGGAGGACGTGTTCATTGATCTCGTCGGGCGGCGGCTGGATGAAGACACATCGCAGCGTAACGGAGGGGACAATGGCTGAGTCGATGCTGACGGATGTCGCGATCCGCAGCACGCCGCGTGTCGAGAAGGCGCGCGGCTTCCGACTGTTCTGGGCGACGGTATGGGCACGGGCCTACCCGCGCATCGTCGGCGCAACGCGGGAGATGAGCTGGCTGTTCTTCGAGACGCTACTGCCGCTCCTGAGCGTCGCCGCATATGTATTCGTCTATAAGGCCATCGGCGCGCCGGAGGACTACATCGGCTTTGTGGTCGTCGGCGGCGCGATGACGGCCTTCTGGCTGAACGTGCTGTGGAGCATGGCGAGCCAGCTTTACTGGGACAAGGACCAGGGCAATCTGGAACTGTACGTGCTGAGCCCCGGCCCGCTGACGGCGATCCTGCTCGGCATGGCGGTCGGCGGGCTGGTGATGGCGGGCGTGCGCGCGGTGGCGATCCTCGTTGTCGCGTCGCTGGTGTTCAAGGTGACATACGCTGTCGGCAGCATCCCGCTGCTGCTCCTGACCTTCCTGCTCACCATGTCGGCGTTGTACGGCATGGGTATGATGTTCGCCTCGATCTTCCTGGCAAGTGGGCGCGAGGCGTGGCATCTGGCGAACCTGCTGCAGGAGCCGATCTACCTGGTGTCCGGGTTCTACTTCCCGGTCAAAGCGCTCGGCTTCTGGGTGGCGACCGCCGCGTCGATCATCCCGCTCACCGTGGGGCTTGACGCGATGCGCCAGCTTCTGTTCACGTCGGACCCGACGCTCGGCTTCCTGTCGGTCGAGGTGGAGCTTGGCATTCTGGTCGTGCTGACGGTCGTGTTCATCAGCGCGGCGTACTTCTTGCTCGCCAAGCTCGAGGAGATCGGGCGGCGCGAGGGCCGGCTGATCGAGCGCAGGCGGTAACGGAGAGAGAGTGATGGTACTGACCGAACGCATCCTGAACATACCGTTTGTTCGCCGCAGCGACACGCTGCGCAGCTTCGTGACGGCGGCGTGGCTCGGCTGGCAGATCGAGTCGAACTGGGCAGACCCCTTCCTGTTTGCGGTCTACTCGTTCGTCCGCCCGATTGCCAGCATGCTGATCCTCGTCGTCATGTACAGCGTGATCAGCGAGGGCGGTGTGGGCGACCCGATGTTCAACTACATCTACCTCGGTAACGCGCTGTATATCCTCGTCGGCATGATCATCACCGGGGTGAGCTGGGCGGTCATCGATGACCGCGAGCACTACCGGGTCAACAAGCAGCTTCACACCACGCCGATGGACCACTACGCCTACCTGATGGGGCGCGGCGTGGCGCGGCTGATCATCGGCAGCATCTCGGTGATCATCACGATCGTGTTTGGCGTGCTGGTCTTCAAGCTGCCGGTGTACCTGAACGTGATCAACTGGCCGTTGTTCCTGCTGTCGCTGGTGCTGGGCATCCTGTCGCTCGCGGCCATCGGCATCATCATGGGCAGCCTGACGATGATGATGGCCCGGCACTTCTGGTCGCTGGGCGAGGCGGTGGCGGGCGGCATCTACCTGTTCACCGGGGCGATCTTCCCGCTGGAGACGCTGCCGGTGTACGTGCGCTGGATCGGCTTTACGCTGCCCGTCACGTACTGGCTGGAGCTTACGCGGCGGGCGCTGCTCGGCCCGAGTGCGTCTGGCTTCCCGACGTTGGCGGTCTTCAGCAACCTGGAGCTTATCGGCATTCTCAGCGCGTTCACGCTGGTGCTGCTGGTTGCATCGGTGTTTGTGTACCGCTGGGCGGTCGAGCAGGCGAAGGAGAAGGGGCTCATCGACCTGGAGACGTCATACTAGCATGAGGGTATGCCCCCGTGGGGCAGGGGTAGCACCGCCGCGACTGAACGTTGCGGCTCCCTCTTAATCGATGGGTGTGAAAGGGCCCCGGCCAATTGGCCGGGGCCCTTTTCTGTTATGAATGATGAATGGATGAGTGCAGATGAATTCAATCCCGCTCGCCGAGCCGCAGTTGGCCGACGATCTTCAGTGTGAAGGCCAGCCCGCCGAACGAGATGTGGTCGTCCGTCTGGACCAGCTTGCCGACGCCCGGCCCGAGCCGCACACCATTGTGCATCGTGCCGTTGGTGCTCTTGAGGTCAATCAGGTACAGGCCATCCGCCGTTGGGTGGAGCATCGCGTGCCGCCGGGAGACGCCCTGCTCGAATGCGTGGTAAGGGGCGAGGTCGATGTCAACGCCGGTGTTCGCTGCGCCCCCGCTTCGCCCGAGCACCACGTCGCGGGCCACGTCGAAGCGCAGCGGTCCAGCCGAATCCGGCAGGCCGTGCAGCTCAATCCGCCATACAAGCGTTGACTCGGACCGGCGCTCACGGTCGAAGAGCACCGGGATCAGCCTGTATTCCGGCGAGGTATGCCGCGTCAGCAGGTCTGTCTGTTTGCCTGCGGGCTGCAAATGACGGTAAGGTCGAGTTTCACTATTTTCGTGGTGTGGTGGATACTGCGACATCAGCGGTAACTGCATCTCCTCCGGCTCCAGCCAGCCAGCGCCCCGATCGGCGTCTCGGAACGTGCCTGCACCACGGGTGCAGTTACGCTGTCTGGCTATCTGCGTCGCCTTGTCACCCGGCCCTCTGACAATGCGCACCTTACCAATAAGTCCGCTCCCATTATAAGCGGACAATCGACGCGCAAATATGAAAAAATCATGGATTCTGGCGGCGACCGTCCGCATATTTTGTGCAGTTATGAAGAAGTCTTCACACATATGGCCCATCTGTTTGATATGAGTGGGCCATCCGTTTGATCGTGGGGCTCGCGGGGCTGTCGTGTTAAAATAGGGCCGCCTGCTAACCGCATTCTGCCCGGTGATTCATGCACATCAGCCATCTCTCCCTGACGAATTTTCGCAACTATGCACGCCTCGAAGTGTCCTTCCCGCGTGGTGTGATCGCTCTCTTTGGCGACAACGCCCAGGGCAAGACCAGCCTGCTCGAGGCCGTGTACTACCTTGCTACCTCGCGCTCGCCCTACACCACCTCAGACCGCCAGCTTATCAACTGGCTCGCTGAGAACGACCCGCTCTCGTTTGCCCGGCTCGTTGCAGAGGTGCACACGAAGGACGGCCTGAAGCGCGTCGAGGTGACGCTGCTCAACGAGAGCAACGGGCGCTCCAGCCGCCTCAAGAAGGAGATCCGCATTAACGGCATCTCGCGGCGCGTGATGGACCTGCTGGGGCAGATCCGCGTGGTGCTGTTCCTGCCGCAGGACATGTCGCTCGTGGAAGGCCCTCCCTCCGAGCGCCGCCGCTACCTGAATGTCACGCTCTGCCAGACGGACCCGGCCTACTGCTATGCGCTCAGCCAGTATGACAAGGTTCTGCACCAGCGCAACGCCCTGCTCAAGCAGTTTCAGGAGCAGAGCCAGCGCGGGCAGCGCCCGGATATCTCGCAACTTGCTTACTGGGATGAGCAGCTAGCCGCCTCGGGTGCGGCGATTGTCGCCGGGCGCTACAAGCTCGTGCGGGAACTGGAGCGCCGCGCGCAGAAGGTCCACGCCGATCTCAGCGGCGAGGGCGAGCACCTGCGGCTGCGCTACGAGCCCGGCTTTGACGCGACGCCCGCTCCGCAGGGGCAGATGAGCTTCGATGTGAAGGACCTCGGCGCGTCGGCGCTACCCGCGCTGCCTGTCCCGGAGATCGCCCGGCTTTTCCGCGAGGCGCTGGCCCAGCGGCGCGGCGAGGAGATCAAGCGCGGGCTGACGACCATCGGCCCGCAGCGGGATGAGTTCCGCTTCCTCGTGAACGGGCGTGACCTGGGGCTGTACGGCTCGCGGGGGCAGGGGCGGACGGCGGTGCTGGCGCTCAAGCTCGCCGAACTGGACTGGATGAAGGACACGACCGGCGAGTCGCCCATCCTTCTGCTTGACGAGGTCGCCGCCGAGCTTGACCCGCACCGGCGCGCCTATCTGCTGGAGCGCATCGGCGACGTGGAGCAGGTGATCGTGACGACCGCCGAGCCGGACCTCATGAACGAGTCGTTCATGAAGGAGGCGGCCCAGTGGCGCGTGCATGCCGGGACGATCCAGGTGGTGAATGGCGGGGAGTAGTTCCCTCACGCCGGTTGCGTGTGACCGTCCCTCTCCCAGACCGCGATAGCGGTCGCCCGGGAGAGGGCTATTTCTCACCCTTCTCGCGCTCCCTCAGCAGGTCAATCGTCTCGACCGCGTGCCGCAGATGCGGGATCACGATGCTGCCCCCGACTACCAGCGCGACGTTCAGCGCGTCGTATAACTCCTCGTTTGTCCAGCCGGCCTTCACACACTGAATCAGGTGGTAGTCGATGCAGTCGTTGCAGCGCAGCACGGTCGAGGCGACGAGCCCGAGCAGTTCCTTTGTCTTGGCGTCGAGCGCCTCGTCACGGTAGGCCGCGCTGTCCAGGTTGAAGAAGCGCTTGATGCCGAGGTGGTCAATCTCGAAGATGCGGTCGTTCATCCTCTGGCGATAGGCTTCAAAGTCGTCCAGGCGGTTAGGCATCGTTCCTCCCTGTCTTGATAACTTGCTTGTTGTGATGACCGCCGATGGCCTCTCACAGCGGGCGCTTGTTGGGCATGCCGGGGCGGCGCGGGTACTTTGGCGGTGTCTGCGCGATCTTCTCCACGTCCACGAGATAGCGCGTCTCGGCGACCGTGGGCAGTTCCACCGGCGTGAGCTGCACCAGCCGCCCGCCCAGCAGCCGGATCGCCTCCTGCGCCTCCGATGTCTCCTGCGGGCCGCTCTCTCCCTTCATCGCCAGCGCGTGCCCCCCGACCTTTACCAGCGGTAGCAGGTACTCCATGAGTGTGTTCATCGATGCGACCGCGCGCGCCAGCGCCCAGTCGTACTGCTCCCGGTGCTCCGGCATCTGCCCGATGGTTTCCACCCGCTCGTTAACCAGCGTGACCGGCCCCAGCTTGAGCGTCTCGACGATATGCTGCAGGAAGTCCACCTTCTTGCCCGTTGCCTCCACAAGCGTTAGCTCGATGGCAGGGCAGACGATCTTGAGCGGGATGCCGGGGAAACCCGCTCCGGTCCCCACGTCGATCACGCGCAGGCCGGGGGTGCGCGGGCGCATCACCATCAGTGTCGTCAGCGAGTCGGCGAAGTGCCGTACTTCGATGGCCTCTGGCTCGGTGATCGCCGTCAGGTTGACCTTCTCGTTCCAGGCTTGGAGCTCTTCGGAGTAGGTATGGAACATGCGCAACTGAAGCGGTGTCAGTTTGATGCCCAGCATCTCCTCGGCGATCTGGGCGAGGCGTGGCAGCATGGCGTGAGTCACCTTCCTGTCGCGGTCATGAACGGTTCTCTCGCATCATAACATGATCGCGCGGAGCCGGGTAGCAACTCGCGCGCATGCGTTGGCCGGGATCAAAAGAGGCCCGATCGGATGGCGACCGGGCCTCCAGGATGGTCGTGCATGTTAAACCTTGTAGCAGGCCACGTAGTGCCCGCCCCCCTTGTCCTCCAGCGGCGGATGCGGGTTGTTCTTGCAGAAGTCGTCTGAGATCGGGCAGCGCTCGTAGAAGCGGCAGCGCGGTTTCGGGTCGATCGGCTTGCTGACGCCGCCCTTGATGATGATCTCGTCACGGCCAAAGCGCGGGTCCGGGACGGGCGTCGCGGCGAGCAGCGCCTTGGTATACGGGTGGAGCGGGTTCTGGAGCAGCTCCTCCGTCTCGGCCCGCTCGACCATCTTGCCCAGGTACATCACGCCGATGTGGTCCGTCATGTAGCGGGCGACGGCCAGGTCGTGGGTGATGTACAGGTAGCTCACGCCGAAGCGGTCGGCGAGGTCTTCCATAAGCTGCATCACGCCGATGCGGATCGATACGTCGAGCATCGAGGTCGGCTCGTCTGCAACGATGAAGTTCGGCTCGATGACCAGCGCGCGGGCGATGGCGACACGCTGCCGCTGCCCGCCGGACAGCTCATGCGGGAAGCGGAACATGAACGTGTGTGCGGGCGTCAGGCCCACCACGTTGAGCAGGTCGGCCACACGCTCCTGGCGCTCGGCCAGCGTGCCGATGTTCTGCACGGCGAGCGGCTCGGACACGATATCGAAGATCGTATGCCGGGGGTTCAGCGACTCGTACGGGTCCTGGAAGATCATCTGCACATTGCGGCGGAACATCTTGAGCTGCTTGCCCTTGCGATGTGCGATGTTCTCCAGATTACCGTTCAGGTCCTGAATGAGGATCTCACCGTCGGTCGGCTCGTGCAGGCGGACGAGCAACTTGCCGGTCGTCGTCTTGCCACAGCCGGACTCACCGACCAGGCCCATGCTCTTGCCGGGCATGATCTCGAAGCTCAGGCCATCGACGGCATGAATTTGCCCTTTGACCGGGGCAAAGATGTTCCCCCGGATCGGGAAGTACTTCTTGAGGTCTTTTACTTGTACCAGTGGTTTCGTGCGATCGATGGGCATCGTTTATGCCTCTTCCAGATATTCGGCAGCCGGCTTCTCAAGCGGGTGCCAGCAAGCGGCAAAGTGGTTGTTGCCGTAGTCCTTAAACTCCGGGTACTCCTTCTCGCAGATCTCCGTCGCCCGCCAGCAGCGCGGGTGGAACCGGCAGCCGCTCGGCGGCGAGATCAGGTTGGGCGGCTCGCCGGGCAGCGGCTCCAGCTTGTGCTTGCGCCCCTTGATGCTGGGGAAGGACGTCATCAGCGCGTAGGTGTACGGGTGCAGCGGATGCTCGAAGATCTCATAGGAGCTGGCCATCTCGGCCATCTGGCCCGCGTACATCACAGCGATGCGGTTGCTCACCTCGGCGATGACCGCGATGTCATGCGAGATGTAGATCATGCTCATGCCGAGCTTTTCCTGGATTTCCTCCAGCTTGCGCAGCACGCGGTCCTGAACGATCACGTCGAGGGCCGTTGTCGGCTCGTCGGCAATGATCAGGTCAGGGTTGCAGGAGAGCGCCATGGCGATAACCGCGCGCTGGCGCATACCGCCGCTGTACTCGTGCGGGTAGCGGTCCATCAGCGACGGGTCCAGCCCGACGAGCTCGAACAGCTCAGCCACCCGCTGGCGGGCCTCTTCGCGCGTCATCACGCCGATGTGCAGTTCCAGCGCCTCGATGATCTGGTCGCCAACCGTGTATACCGGGTTGAGCGAGTTCATTGCCGCCTGGAACACCATCGAAATGCGCTTCCAGCGGAACTTCCGCATCTCGTCTTCGGTCAGGGCCAGCAGGTCGGTGTCGTTCAGCCATACGTGCCCGTCGATGATCTTCGCGTTCTCGGGCAGCAGCCGGAGCAGGGTCAGGGCGATGGACGTCTTGCCGCACCCCGACTCCCCGACGAGGCCCAGCGAGTCGCCTTCGGCGAGTTCAAACGACACCCGGTCCACGGCTTTTACATCGCCGCCACGGGTGGTGTAGTGCATTGTCAGGTCTTCAACCTTGAGGAGCGTCTTTGCCACGATCAGGTCTCCCGAATCGATTCCGGTAACGGTGTGCTTAGCATGAGGCGTGGCCTAGCGACGGCGCAGGCGAGGGTTGACGACCTCGTCCATGGCGCGGCCCACCAGATAGAAGGCCGAGCACAGCAGGGTAATGGCCAGGCCCGCCGGGAAGACCAGCCACCAGCGCTGGAAGTCCAGCAGGTAGCCGGACGACTGGGTGGTGTGGATCATCAGGCCCCAGCTCATGCGAATATTCAACAGGCCAAATACCGACAGCACCGCCTCCGAGAAGATGGCGCCGGTCGCGGTGAACATCATGTACAGGAAGGAGAGCGGCATCAGGTTCGGGATGATATGCCGGAAGATGATGTGCAGATCGCTCCCGCCTGCCACACGAGCGGCTTCAATGTACGGTTTGACGTTCACCGCCAGAGCCTGAGACTTGATGATCACCGTTACACCACCGAAACCGGAGAGTAAGCCGAGGACAAGCCCCAGGCTGACGAGGTTCAGATCGAACATCGCCCCCAGCACGATCAAGAGCGGGATCGTCGGGATCATGATCACAAGGTCAGCCAGACGCATGAAGATCACGTCGATAATGCCGCCGAAGTAAGCGGACACCGCGCCGATGAAGGTGCCGATGGTCACGGTGGTGACAGCGGCAACCATGCCGAGCGCAAACTCGGACGACGTGCTATGCATGAGTTGGCTGAGAACGTCACGCCCCAGCGAATCGGTGCCAAGCAGATGCCGGGCCGATGGCGCTGCCGGGTGGAAGGCAACCATCGGGTCATAACCGAGCACCGGGTCGTAGATGCGCCGCTCCCATACCGTGTTCATCAGGATCGGATGGGCAATGGCCATGATGGCGAAGAACAGCAGCAGCCCCAGGCCGATCAGCCCGATCGGGTTTTCTGCGAACAGCACCCAGCTTTCCTTCAGGCTTCGCCACCAGAGGCCCAGCCGGATGCGCCACATCGCGGCCATTGACTCTGGCTGGGTGCGCGCCGCAATGTCGCGAGTTGTCGCTCCCATGATTTTTTGTCCTGGTTTCTCTAGACTCATCTACCTGCTCCAATCGCCCTAGTATCGAATACGCGGGTCAAGGAATGCGTACACGATATCGGCAGCAAAGTGTGCTAGCAGTGCCAGCACGCCGATGAACGTCAGCGCCCCGATTGCCAGCGGAATGTCGGACCGGGTTGAGGCTTCCAGCAGGATCAAACCCATACCGGGCCATGAGAAGTACGTCTCGGTGATGATACCACCGCCGATGCTGGCAGCGAAGCTGTAGATGAGGCTGGTCACGACGGGCAGCAGTGCGTTGCGGGCGGCGTGCTTGTCGCGAATGACGTTTTCCGGCAGACCCTTCGCGCGGGCTGTCAGGATATAGTCCTCACGCAGTGTTTCGAGCATGCTGTTGCGGGTCAGCAGCATCGTGCCTGCGAAGTTGACGAGGGTCAGCGTCAGGATAGGCAGGATCATGTGCCAGGCGATGTCCCCGGCCCACGGGCCCATCGGCGAGAGTATCCAGTAGCCGAAGAAGGCTGCCGTCACACCCACAAACCCAAGCAGGCGGATACGGCGGCGGTGGATGGGTGCCATATTACGCGTGAAGAAGAGCACGACCCCCAGCAGCAGGACGAAGATGCTCGTCACCAGCATCATGTGGTTGAAGACATCGTTCGCCTGGTATGGCACGTGGCTCCCCCGCCACAGGCGTACGGTAATAAACTTCCCGATCGGGAACCACCCCGCCTTATACGCGAAGAGCCAGATCATCACGAGTGCGAACCACGGGGTGAAGACCGTGTACAGGAAGATGCTGGCGAGCGTGACCGGGTACTCGATCAGCGCACCGCGCTTCCATGCTAACAGACGCCCCAGGAAGAACCCGACGCCGAATGACACCACCGTCGAGGAGAGGAACAACACCAGTGTCCTCGGCATGGTTTCCTTAATGATGTCGATGACAGGCCGTGGGTAGCGTGTCCACGAGACGCCGAGGTCGCCCGTCCAGAAGTTCTTCAGGTAGGTGAGCCACTGTTCGGGCAGGGGCTTATCCAGGCCGAGCTGGGCACGAAGCTGCACTCGGGCTTCTGGTGGAATGTTGGGGTTCCCCAGAAATTGGTCGGTAATATCGCCGGGTTGCGCATGCAGGAGGAAGAACACCACCGTCTGAAACAGAACGAAGGTGATCAACACCTGTATCAGCCGGCTTCCTATGTAACGAAGCATCGTTCACTCCCTTGCCGGGTACTTACCCGAGAGTTGGCCGTCCTGTAGCTCAATTTTACTCGAGTAAGCTAGTTTACTTCACACGGACGTTAGCGGGCTAGTGATATTTATCAGTACCAGATGCTTACACTCGATGCATTAGCGGTGCGAAGATGCCTCTCAGCCATCGAGGGTAAGCGCTGCGGCGGTACTGTCTGACGTTGTGCTTCCACTAGCAGCGCACGCTGGTTGCAGCCATGGCGATCGCCGCACGGGTCGCCCTGGCTGTCAACGCGATTCGCCTCGCCGGCAAAAACGTTCACGGTCTACTATCAGGGCGTTTTAGTAAGAGAGGGCAGGGAATCCAACCCCCTGCCCTCTCCCCGATTCCACTCAGGCGTTCAGGTGCGTGTTACTCGGCGGCGTACGCCTTCACCGTACCCTGCATGCCGTAGAGACCCTGGATACCGTCGAGCACGTTGGTGAACGGATACTCAACGTTCGCGCGGTAGGCCTCAAGCAGCGGGGTCGTGAACAGCGGGATGTACGGCAGGTCGCGGTTCAGGACAACCTGCATCTCGTAGGCGAGCTGCCGTGCCGTCTCGAGGTCGGTCGCGGCCAGGAAGTCACGCGAGAGCTGGTCGAACTCCTCGTTGCAGTAGCCGGGCGAGTTGAAGCCACCCGTCGTCTCCGTGTCGTAGTCGCAGTGCCAGAACGACTCGAAGTAGGTCGGGTAGGCCGGGTTGCCCAGGCCCCAACCCAGGATGTACATATCCCAGGTCGCATCCTGGATCGCGAAGACCCGATCCGAGATGTTGTTGAAGCCGGTCAGGTTCGCGGTCACGGGGATACCGAGCTCGCGCATCCACTGCTCGATCCAGATGGCGGAGGTGGCACGCATCGGGTCGTAGCCAGCGCTCGGGGCCATCAGTTCGAGATCAGGCACCGGGGTGCCATCGGGCATGAGCAGGCGGCCAGGGATGTCCGTGGTCTGGTTGTCCTCGTTCCAGGTCGGAACACCGCCGCCCTCCCAGCTGAAGCCAGCTTCCTGGAGGATCTGGACCGCAGCCTCAACGCGGGCAGCGCGATCCATGTTGTTGCCCTCTTCATCGTAGCCCCAGCGCTGGAGCTCCGAGTTGTACCAGAAGCGGTTCGCCTCAGGCATCACCGTCCAGATGGGGATGGCGCTGCCCTGGAGGATGCGGTCCGTGATGAACGCCTGGTCGATCACGGTCGCAACCGCCTGGCGGAACGCGAGGTTCGAGGTGACCGGACGGTCATCGCGGACGTTGAAGGCCATGTAGCGGAAGCCGTAGGCCGGGTTCTCAACCGTCACGATGTCCGGCGACGCGCTGACCTGCTCGAACAGACCCGGGGTCAGACCGCTCGGGTTGTACACGAAGTCAACCTCGCCGTCGAGCAGAGCCAGAACCGCGGCGTCCTGCGAGCCGTAGATGCTGAAGATCACGTTCGGGACGAACGGACCGGTCTCAACCGACAGGTAAGGATCGCCTTCCGGCTCACCATACGCGGTGAAGGTCGAGCCATCCGGACGGACGACTTCGTACGCACCGTTGTCGTACAGGTTGGTGATCTCACCCTTGTCCGGGTAGTCCTCGCGGGCGACGTTCTCAGCGAACGCGCCGGGCTCCCACTGGCCGAACATCATCGGGCCGTAGACCGGCTCGTCCTCGGGCTGGATCGCGTACAGAGCGGTGCGCGCATCAGCGGCGGCAGCGGCGTACGCGTCGTCAGCCGGATCAATGTCGTCCAGGCCGGTGTTCGCGCGGATTTCCTCAACGATCGGACCCCAGTAGTGCTCGGCGAAGATGGGCATCAGCGACGCGCCGAACTCCCACTCACCCAGGCCGGGGACGTCGGTGAAGAAGTACTTAACCGTCAGCTCGTCCACCATCTCGACGTGGTCGAGGAGGGCCGGGTTGTAGGTCGACCAGTTGCTGGAGAGCTGGAAGTCCTGCATCGTGTTGGCGGTGAAGACGACGTCTTCCGCGGTGAGCGGCTCACCATCCGACCAGGTCAGGCCTTCCTTAATGCGGACTTCGATGGTAACGAAATCACCCTCTTCCGTACGGTCGCCGGGGAGGCCATCAGCAAGGCCGGGGACGAAGTCAAAGCGCTGAGGGGCCAGGCCGTACAGGGACGGGTGATAGTTGGCGATAACCGCGAAGTTCCAGGTCGTCGCCTCGGTGTCGAGGGCCGCCCAGAAGTTGGTCGTGGTCAGGTCCTCATAGATACCCATCTGGTAAGTGGTAATCTCACCGGTGGGGCGAGCAACCTGCTCTTCGCCGCCCTCAGCTTCGCCGGCAGCCTGAGCCTCTTCGAGCGCCCGCTGGGCAGCCTCGAGCTCGGCCTGAAGCTCGGCGATAGCCTCTTCATCGCCAGCCTCGGCAAGCCGCGCCTCAAGCTCGGCGATCCGGGCCTGTGCTTCCTCGAGCGCGGCACTCGTATCGGGTGCTGCCGGTTGCGGGGCGCACGCGGCGACCAGAATGCCGGTCAGGACCAGTACCGTAAGTACTAGCCACTTCTTGTTTCTAAACATCTATGTTCTTCTCCTTCTCACTGTTCTTTGAGTGTAGGGAAGATGGTGCGCGGCAGCGCATTGAAACTAGACGAGGACAAAAGGAACAGTTTGTGCGGCTCCTCCTTTTCTCCGAAGTCAACGCGCCTCTCTCGGTTCCCATCTGCCAATCGCCTGAGAGGATTATGACTAATGATATGCTGAAGCAGGAAGAATGTCAAAAAGAATGCGTATAGAAATAGTTGGGATCGCGTACGTTTCGACCCTGGACATTGTGATTGTCACGTGATCGTGATGTCCGGTTAGGCTTCCGCCTCCAGCCGGGCCGCGATCCAGGCGATGATCCGCCGCGCCACCCCGATCTTGCTCATCAGTGGAAGCTCCTCGATGCCCGCCCCCGAGATCAGGAAGACGCGGTTCGTATCGACCTCAAAACCGGCCTCGGCGGCGGTGATGTCGTTCGCCACGATCAGGTCGAGCTTCTTGCGAGCGAGCTTCTCCTGCGCGTTGGCGATCACATCCTGCGACTCGGCGGCAAAGCCGACCGTCACGCGCGGGCGCTGCGCCTGCTCCGCCACACTCAGCAGGATGTCAGGGTTGCGTACCAGCTTGATCGAGGAGGGCGCGCCCTCGTCCTTCTTGATCTTGTGCTGCGTGACCTCCGCCGGGCGGAAATCGGAGACCGCGGCGCTCATGATCAGCGCATCGGCCTGCTGCTCGCCGGTTGCCAGCGTGAGTACGGCCTGCTCCATGCTGCGCGCGTCGAGCACATCCACTCGCTCGACGCCCACCGGAACCGGCTCGCTAATCGGCCCGGCGATCAGCGTGACGTCCGCCCCGGCTTCAAGCGCAGCCTGCGCCAGCGCCACCCCCTGCTTACCCGACGAGCGGTTGGTGAGAAATCGCACCGGGTCGAGCGGCTCGCGCGTCGGGCCGGCGGTCACCACGATGCGCCGCCCCTTCAGCGGCCCGTTCTGCGCCAGCGCCAGCCGCATGTGCCCGATGATCTCCTCGGGCTCCAGAAAGCGCCCCAGCCCTTCCAGCCCCGAGGCCATCCGCCCGCGCGCCGGCCCGGCGAAGCGCACGCCGCGTGCGCGCAGCGTCTCGACGTTGGCCTGTGTCGCCGGGGCGCTGTACATGCCGACATCCATCGCCGGAGCGACGAGGATCGGGCAGCGGGCTGCGAGCGCCGTCACGCTGAGCAGGTCGTCGGCCAGGCCATGCGCCAGCTTCGCCAGCGTCTGCGCGGTGGCAGGCGCGATGACCAGCAGGTCGGCTTCATGGGCCAGGCCAACATGCGCGATGTGCGTGCCCAGCCCGCCGCCTGTCTCGGTTTCCCACATCGTCGTGTAGACGGGCCGCCCGGTGAGCGCCTGGAAGGTCAGCGGCGTGACGAAGCGTGTGGCAGCCTCCGTCATGATGACATCGACGAGCGCGCCCTCCTGCGTCAAGCGGCTGGCGATCATCGCCGCCTTGTAGGCCGCAATCGAGCCGGTCACGCCGAGGATGATGCGTTTGCCAGTGAAAATGCCGGGGTCTTCCATGATGCCTGTGTCGCTTCCTGTCAACTGTGGCTAATCTGCCGGATGCTGTTGGAGTTCGCGCTGCAGGAGGCGGGCGCGGATGCCTGCGCACAGCCCTGCCAGCAGCCCCGCCGTAAGGAGTGTTGCGGCCTGAAGGAGCGGGCCATCTGCAAAGAAGTTTGACGCCGTGCTGATGTACCGGTACTGCACCGGCGTCGCCAGCAGATAATGCGTGACCGGCATGATGAGGTACGCCCAGCCCACGCCTGCCAGGAATATCTGCCACCCGGTGCTTGCGACGGCGGGCAGCCAGCCGCGCCAGCGCGCGGCGGTCAGCACGGCCAGAGCGATGGTACTGGCGATCACCCCGCCTATGGCGGCAGCCGTCACCACCTGCGGCGTGACGGACAGACCTTCGCCGGGCAACTCCAGCGCAGGCATGAGCAGCAGCGTCGGCACGAGCGCCAGCCCGTCGAGTGCCAGCGCGGCTAACTGTGCCGGGCGTATGGCGGCCCACGCCGAGGGCAGCACGGCCAGAGCCAGCCCGCTGGCGGCGGCGGCTGCGCTGGCAAGGGCCAGTGGCAGCGGCAGGGTCGGGCTGTTGACCGTCAGGGTGATGGCAAGAACACCGGGGATCACGACCGCCGCGGCGATGAGCCACACGCGCCACCAGCCGGGCAGTGAGAGCACACGCCCCCGCCGGGCAGCGATCCGCCCCGCCGCCCACAGCACGGCGTTGTAGCCGATCAGCACAAGCCCGGCGGCGACGAGGCCCGCCATCCAGTAACGGCTGCGTGTGACCGCGTCGAAGGGGGTGGCGCCAAGATGCTCGTAGAGAAAAACGGCGTAGCGGTCGGCAATGCCGAACCAGTAGCCGTACAGCCCGAGCACAAACACGGCTATGGGTAGCGCATGCAGCGCTGCTCGCCGCCACTCCTGCCTGCTTCCGTTTGCCATCGGTCGTCCTCCGCCGTGCCGATCAGTGCTTGCCGGGCGGCGGCGCGATGCCCACCAGCAGCGTGAGCCGCTCCTCGCCGTCGTTGCGCACGCCATGCGGAACCCCGGCGGGCGCCCACACCACCGAGCCTTCTCCTGCGACGTGCGTCTCCTCCCCGATGGTGAACAGGCCCTCGCCCTCCATCACGATGTAGACCTTGTCGGCGCTGTCGTGTGTGTGGACGCTCTGCTCCTGGCCGGGTTCGAGGCAGTTCACGCCCACCATCAGGTGGTCGCCCTCAAAGAGTGTGGTCTTGTAGTGTTTGTCCTCACGTGCGCCGGTGTGGGCGCGGTAGTTCGTGACGGGTGCCATCATGCCTGCCTCTCTGCTGCGTGGGCCATGCCGGGCGGACGCGCGGCACGGTGCGGATGACTACCGTGATTGTACACCAGGCGCGGGGGCTGATAAAGGCAGGTGTGTCTGTGCGGGGAAAAGAAAAGGAGAGGCCGCCCTGCGGCGGCCCCTCCTTTCGATCGGATTAAGGTTCGGTGTGGTGGTTAGATGCCTTGGACGATCTTGCTGAAGACTTCGCCGACCTCCGGGCCGAGCACCGCGAGGATCACGATCACGACGACCGCGACCAGAACGAGAATGAGTGCGTACTCAACGAGGCCCTGACCCTCTTCGCGAGGCATGAACAACATGATGTTAACTCCTTAAATGATGAGATGATGAAAGTATAGATAAATAGATTCTGCCAACATGATACTTGCGTCCGCTCAGTGGGGAATGGGTAATACTACTTATTCACATGGGGCGAAAGGCTTGCGGGCGACGAGTTCGGAGTGATCGCCTATCTGCTCGTCGTGCAGGATCTCCAGCGCGGCGAAGGCTGTGCTCAACTCGCCGGGGTTGAGCAGGTACTCGCGCGGTGCGTCGGGGTGCGTCTCGGCGCGCAGCCAGTTCAGCGTAGCGTAGATCAGCAGGCCGCCGGGCTTGAGTGCGTCGATGAGCGACGGGAACAGAGCGCGGTTGAGGTAGCGGATGACGATGATCAGGTCGAACAGGCCCGCCGGCGGACGGTAGCGGTCGAGGTCAGCCTGCGCAAACAGCACACGGTCTTCAAGGCCTGCCTCACATGCAGTGGCCTGGGCGTGCTCCAGCGCGACCCGGCTGACGTCAACCCCGATGGCGTGATAACCCTGCCGCGCCAGCCACAGCGTGTTCTGGCCCAGCCCGCAGGCGACGTCCAGCGCCAGCCCCTGCTCGACCGGGCGCACGGTTGTCTGCACGAGCGGGTAGGGCTGCTTCATCATCGCCTTCCATTTCTCGTCCTCGTAGCGCTCGTCCCACCGCTCGCGGTCTGCCTTGCTCATAACTTCTCCAATCGCTGCTTTCTGATACGGGTTCTATGCCGGACGGCGGGCGGCTGCTGGCAGCGCCCCTACCGCCCTGTTATAATGTGCGCCGTGCCCCAGTAGCTCAATGGACAGAGCAACCGCCTCCTAAGCGGTAGGTTGAAGGTTCGATTCCTTCCTGGGGCACCTGCCGATTCTACACCACCCTCCCGTCCGCTGCCGAAAGACGAGTGCCTCCGGACGCAACACCTCTGGCCTATAGCCTTATGTGAGATTTGACGTACAATGCACTCTGGACGATTAGCCTGATCCATGGGGCATAATCCGATGGTTGATACTACTGCATCATACCGGCAGTCGATTACGGCGAGGCTGGCTTCCGCCCGCCAGTCGCTGGCCCTGCTGCAGAGCCAGCTCAGAGCAGGCGTTGCCGATCCCGCCTACTGGGTGGACCGCATCGACGACTTGATCGAGCTGTTTGAACTGCTCGGCGAGGAGCGCGCCGCTAACGACCAGCAGCGGCGGCTGGCCGCCGTCTACGAGGTAAGCCGCGTGCTCGGCACGTCGCTGGACCTTGACGAAGTGCTCAACCAGGTGATGGACGCCATCATCCACCTGACCGGCGCCGAGCGCGGCTTCCTGATGCTGTTCGACACCGGCGCGGAGCCGGAGATCCGTGTGGCGCGGAATATGGAGCGCGAGGCGCTCGATGACGAAGCCAGCGGCATCAGCCGCAGCGTGATCAACCTCGTCGTCGAGACGGGCGAGCAGGTCGTTACGACCAACGCCACGCGCGACCCCCGCTTCTACGACCAGCCGAGCGTGGTGGCCCACCACCTGCGCTCGATCCTCTGCGTGCCGCTTCAGGCGCGCGGCTCGCTGATCGGCGTCATCTACGTGGACAACCGTATCCGCAGCGGCGTGTTCGACGAGGCCGACCTCGAAATGCTGACGACCTTCGCCACGCAGGCCGCCATGGCGATTGAGAATGCACGGCTGTTCACCATGACGGACGAGGCGCTCTCACGGCGCGTCGAGGAGTTGCAGCAGCTTCAGGAGATCGACCGGCAGCTTAACGAGACGCTCGACTTTGACCGCGTCATGCAGCTTACGCTCGACTGGGCCGTCCGCGTGACCGGGGCCGACAACGGCGCGATCGGCCTGTTTGACGTCGAGGAGCGGCGCACGCGCGTCATCGCGCAGCATGGGCCATCCCCGCAGGCGGCCATTGCGATGCTCTCCGGCGCAGACGAGCCAGCCTCCGGACTGATCGTCCCGGTGCGGCGGGAGGGCCGGACCATCGGCGTGATTGCGCTTGACCGCGAGAGCGGCCAGCCCTTCGACGACGAGGCCCGTGACTTTGTCACCCGCATGGCCGACCACGCTGCCATCGCCATCGAGAACGCGCGGTTGTACGAGGCCGTACAGGAGGCCAACCGCGCCAAGAGCGAGTTCGTCTCGGTGACGACGCATGAGCTGCGCGTGCCGCTCACCTCTATCAAGGGCTATGCCGACATCCTCTCGGTCGTCGGCGAGTTAAACGAGGAGCAGCGCCGGTTCACCGAGACGATCAAGAACAACGTGACGCGCATGACGATGCTGATGGACGACCTCAGCGACATCTCGCGCATTGAGACGGGCCGCATGAAGCTCGAACTGAAAGAGGGCGTGCGCTTCGCGGATGTGCTCAACCCGGTGCTGGACACGCTCCAGGCGCAGATCGACCAGCTTGGCCACCGGCTTGAGGTTGACGTTCCGCCCGACCTGCCGCCGCTCACCGCCGACCCCCACCGGCTGACGCAGGTGCTCACCAACCTGCTCTCGAACGCCTGCAAGTACACACCGCCGGGTGGGGCCATCACCGTGAGCGCCCGCGCTCACGAGGGCGTCCTGCAGGTGAATGTGAGCGACAGCGGCATCGGCATGACGGCTGAGGAGCTTGACCGGCTCTTTACGAAGTTCTGGCGCTCGGAGCGCGCCGAGGTGCGTGACCAGCCGGGCACGGGCCTGGGGCTGGCCATCACTCGCACGCTCGTCGAGATGCACGGCGGTGAGATGTTCGTCACGAGTGAGAAGGATGTGGGCAGCACGTTCACGTTTACGCTGCCGCTTGGGGAGTAAGGTCACATGGCTAAGAAGCAAACTCGACGGCATCGCCTGCTCGTTCCGTACCGTGTGGGCCAGCGCTGGCGCGCCATGCCGCTGCTCACGGCACTGCTCGGCGTGCTGCTGTACGCGCTGATGTGGCTCCACCGCTACGGGCTGATTGAGGGGATGAACGGCCCACTGCTCGACTACCTGTGGACCGTTCGCCAGTTGATCCTCGCGCTGATCGGCTTCTCGCTGCTGCTGTACGTGCTGATCATGCTCATCGCGCGGGGTAGCTACGTCGAGGCGCGGCCCGGTGCGCTGCGCGTCAAGGCCGGGCTGATCCCACTGAACATCTCGTATTCCCGCATCGGTGCGATCAAGCTGGGGCAGGTCGGGGCGCAGTTCCCCGCCGACCGGCTGAGCAACCGCGATTACGCGCTGCTGGAGCCGCTGCTGCCGCTGGCCTGCACCGTCGTCGAGCTGACAAGCTGGCCGAAGGAGCCGGTGAGGAAGCTCTGGCACAAATTCCTGTTCACGCCGGGCGGGGATGGGCTGCTGTTCATCGTCGAAGACGCGATGTTGCTCAACCAGCAGATCGATGCGGCGCGGACCGCGCTGCTGGCTGCGTCGCGGCGGCACGCCCGCTATCAGGACCCGATCGAGCGGGCGATTGAAATGCAGCGCCGCGCCGGGCGAGGGTAGCGGAGCCTGTAGAGAAGTCTCCGCTCATCAGTCCGGCGCGGGCTTGATATTTAAGACGGTCTTGCCGGTATAGATCGGGCTTATCCCGCGTTGCTCTATTACCAGTGATGGGCCGCCACTTCCCCCTGCCAGGGGGGCGGTTGGTGTTCGACTTGGCGCCCCTACACCGCCCCGCCCTGCCGCTCTACCGTCCCCTGGAAGGCCCACGTCGCCAGCGCCATCCCCAGGAAGGCGAACGCCCCGACCGCGGCCAGCGACAGCCACAGGCTCATCTGCCCGTCGTACTGGATGCCGTACATCAGCCCGCGCACCGCGTCGATGGCGTAGGTGGTCGGGTTGAGGCGGGCAATCCATGCCAGCCATGCGGGCACGGCGTCGAGCGGGTAGAGCGCGTTGCTGGCGAACAGCAGCGGCAGGTTCAGCGCGATCAGCCCGTGATAGCCCATCGTGCTGTTGACCTTTGCCGCAACGGTCAGCGCCAGCCCGGCGACGCCCAGCCCATACAGCCCGATGACGAGCAGCCCGGCCAGCCACCCCAGCGGGTTCGCGTTCAGCGCCGAGCCGAGCACCACCCCCACCAGCACAATCACCACCGCCTGGAACAGCCCCTGCGTGACCGTGCTCAGTGCGTTGCCGAGCAGGACGCTGTAGCGCGGGATGGGCGCGACAAGGTACTCCTTCACGATGCCGCGCAGCCGCTCATCGAGCAGCGTTGCCCCGCCCGAAATCGCGCCCGACAGCGCGGCGAATACGATGATACCCGGCAGCATGAAGCCGACGTAGTCGCCGCCGACGTTCGCCGGGATGGCCAGCCCGTCGCCCTCGCCGAGGCTGAACATCGCCTGCATCCCCACGCCGAAAAGCAGCACCCACAGGATCGGCTGCAGGAGCATCCCGAAGGCCGCCTCCGGGTTGCGGAAAAACATGGTCATGTGCTTGTGCCACAGGGTTAAGGTTGCGGTCACGGTTTGTCCTTGTCTCGTGTGTAACAAAACTAAAACGAGCCCACAGATAACACAGATGGAAGGGTGTTTTGTCCACGAATGACACGAATGTCACTAATAATTTTTCATTCGTGTTATTCGTGACATTCGTGGACTAACTTGTTTTCTATCTGTGATATCTGAGTCATCTGTGGATCAAAACCCTACACGTCTCTCAGCGCCCGGCCTGTGTGCTTCAGGAACACGTCGCCCAGGCTGGGGCGGGCCACAGACACATCCTCAATGCGGAAGCCCGCGCTCCCCGCGACTGTCACGATCTCCGCGAGGCGGCGGTTGCCGTCGTCCACACCGACCAGCACACGCCCGTTGCTCTGCTGTACGTCCTGCACGTAGCCCAGCGCCCGCACCCGCTCGGCGAAGTCCGCACCGTTGCCCTCGCCGCTCACGTGGATCACGTCCGCGCCCATCTGTGCGACGAGCCTTTCCGGCGGCCCCTCCACAACCAGCCTGCCGTGGTCGATGATGCCGACCGTGTCGGCGAGCGCCTCCGCCTCGTCCATGTAGTGCGTGGTCAGCAGCAGCGTCAGCCCGTCCGAGTGGCGCAGCGCGCGCAGATAATCCCATACGCGGGCGCGGTTCTGCGGGTCGAGGCCCTGCGTCGGCTCGTCGAGGAACAGCACCTGCGGGCGCGTCATCAGGCCGCGTGCCAGTTCCAGCCGACGCTTCATGCCGCCTGAATACGTCTTGACGCGGCGGTCCGCGGCATCCTCCAGCTCAACGAGCGCCAGCAGTTCGGCGATGCGCGCCGCCCGCTCGCCCCGCTTCATGCCGTAGAGCCGCCCGTGATAGTCCAGCACCTCGCGCCCGGTCAGGTCTTTGTCAAGCACGATCTCCTGAAACGTCACGCCGATGCGTTTGCGCACCTCGGCGGGCTGTGCGGCCACGTCGAAGCCTGCCACGCGTGCCGTGCCGCTCGTCGGCGGGAGCAGCGTGGTCAGCATCGAGATCGTCGTCGTTTTGCCCGCGCCGTTCGGCCCGAGCAGGGCGTAGATCGTCCCGGCGGGGATGCTCAGGTCAAGGCTGTCCACAGCGACGAGGTCGCCGTATTTCCTGGTGAGGCCCTTTGCCTCGACTCTCAGGTCGTTAGTCACCGTTGTCATTTCCCTCTGTGTGTGATCCGGCTTGCAGCGAGTCGATGACCTGCTGGAGCCAGTCGAGTTCTGCCTGAAGGTGGGTAATGTGATGGTCGATGACGAGCCCGAGCGTGCCGCCGTGCTCCGGCACGTCACGCATCTCGGCAAGCTGCTGCTCGACGAGCCGCCGCCGCTCGTGCAGCAGGTCGAGCGCCTCCTCGTGCGGAAGCTCGTCGAGGAAGGCGATGCTCATGTCTACGGGGAAGGTGGGACGCTCGTAGCGGCGCAGGTTCTCGCGCAGCAGCGTGCGGAAGTGCTCCTCGCCCTGCGGCGTGATGCTGTACATCTTGCGCGGCGGGCGCCCGTCGCCGGTGTCCTCCTCTGCCTCGACGAGATGGCCTTCCTCAGCGAGCCGGTCGAGCAGGTAGTACGCGGTCGGCTTCTTAACGTCCGTGCAGAAGGCGAGATTGCGCTCGATGAACTCGTTGAGGCGGTAGCCGTGCATATTCTCTCGCCGCAGCAGGCCCAGCAGGAGCAAACGTCGGTGCATGCCGTTCCCCGATGGTCAACTCTGACTAATCAGTGCTGACTATACCGATTCCGGTCGGATTTGTCAAGAAGGATGGGGTGTTCCCCTCATCCCGGCCCGAACCGCCTACGGCGGCTCGGCCCACCCTTCTCCCCCTTGTGGGAGAAGGGAAGCTACGCGCCGAGTTCAGCCCCTCGCCCCCTGTGGGAGAGGGGCGGCGTGACATAGTCACGCCGGGGTGAGGGGTTCCCCGAATCAAAAGCGCGCGGTGATTACCGCGCGCTCAGAAATGACCGTTGGTCGTAATTCAAGATAGATAATCACGCAGGTTATGGGCCAGGCGCGGATGCCGCAGGCGGCGCAGCGCCTCTTTCTCAAGCTGGCGGATGCGCTCCCGCGAGAGCCCGAACTTGTTGGCGATCTCCTCCAGCGTGTGCTGCTCGCCGCCGCCCAGCCCGAAGCGCAGCCGCAGGATGTGCGCCTGGCGCGGCGTCAGCTCGGAGAGCACCTCTTCGATGGTCTCCTGCAGCAGGTGGTGTGCCGCCGCCTCATCCGGCTCCGGCGTGTCCTGGTCCTCAATGAAGTCGCCGAACTCACTGTCGCCCTCGTCACCGACGGGCCGCTCCAGCGCGATGGCGTGCTGGCTGGCGTCCATCATGCCGCGCACGCTGTCCGCCGGCAGGTTCATCTCCTCGGCGATCTCCTCCGGCGTCGGGCGGCGCCCAAGCTCCTGCTCAAGCACCTGCGCCGTGCGGTACATCTGGCGGATGCGCTCGGTCATGTGCAGGGGGATGCGGATTGTGCGCGTCTTCTGCGCGAGCGCCCGCGTGATCGCCTGCCGGATCCACCACGTGGCGTACGTGCTGAAGCGGTTGCCGCGCTCGTAATCATACTTGTCGACGGCACGCATCAGCCCGACGTTCCCCTCCTGGATCAGGTCGGGGAAGGGCAGGCCCTGGCCCATGTACCGCTTTGCGATGCTGACCACGAGCCGCGTGTTGGCGCGCCCGAGGTGCTCGCGTGCTTCCTGCGCCCGCTCCATCGCGAGGACCAGCTCGGCGCGCTCCTGCACGGAGAGGTTGGTCGACTTCTCCAGCTTGGCGCGAGCCTTCTTCCCCGCCTCAATGATTTTAGCAAGCTCGATCTCCTCCTCCGCAGTGAGGAGGGGCTCCTGCGCCATCTGCCGGAAGTAAAGCCCGACCGGGTCGTCCGCCGACACCGCGCTGATGTCCGCCAGCGCGTCGTCGTCCTCTTCGTCCTCTCCGAGCTTGGCGACGACCTGGAGAACAGGGTCGTCCTCCTCCTCGCCGGTGGGGCGGACCTCCACACCGAGGTCCTCAAGATCTTCTAAAACCGATTCAATCGTTTGCTCGTCGATGTCGTCGGCGATAACTTCCACAATGTCTTCATACGTAACGTAGCCCTGCGTCTCTGAGCGTGTTAAAAGTTCCTGCAGGAGCTCGCTACGCGCATCGTCATATCCTTGGGGCATTGACACTCTGTCAATCATCTCCTCAACCATACAGTTCCAACCGCCACCCATTAACTGCATGCCGCTCGCCTGTGAAACACTGCACAGGCAAGTTTTGTTATTTTAACACATTTCGTGTTACTATTCAAAGGTTGTTTCCTCGTCGCCCTGCTTTCAGCGCCATCGAACAAGCACGACAAGGAGAAAAGGCTTTATCTCATCATCTCGTTGGGTGACAACAGATTCATGTCGATTTGGGCTATCCAGGGTGGTGATGGATATGGGCAAGATGATGGTGCAGGGTGTTTCACCTGCACCATATTCAAGTAGCTACGATTATTATATAGTATTTGTCAAGGTTGCTACATCTTGCCCTGAGCGCCGCTCTCGCCGGGGCTTCAGTCGGCGGCGACGGTGCGCTCAAACTCCTCCTCGTGCGCTTCCAGCCAGCGCGTGGCGGCCATGGCTGCCGCCGTCCCCTGCCCGACCGAGGTCGCGATCTGCCGCCAGATCGGGTCCTGAATCTCACCGGCGGCAAATACGCCCGGCACACTCGTCTGCATGTACTTGTCGGTGATCAGGTAGCCCGCCTCGTCCATCGCAAGCTGGCCTTCAAACATCGCCGAGTTGGGCTCGTGCCCGATGAAGATAAACACGCCGTCGGTTTCGAGCGTCTGCTCCTCGCCGGTGAGCACGTTGCGCGTCCGCACCTGCTTGACGACCGGCCCGCCGATGATCTCCTCCACGACGGTGTTCCAGATGAACTCGATCTTCGGGTTGTTGAACGCGCGCTGCTGCAGAATGTCGCTCGCGCGCAGCGTATCGCGCCGGTGGATGATGCGCACGCGGTTCGCGAACTTGGTCAGGAAGATGCCTTCCTCTACCGCGCTGTCACCGCCACCGACCACGATCACGTCCTTGTTGCGGAAGAAAAAGCCGTCGCACGTGCCGCAGTAGCTCACGCCGCGGCCAATGAACTCCTCTTCGCCGGGAATGCCCAGCCTGCGCGGCGAGGCCCCCACGGTGATAATGACCGACCACGCCTGGTAGGTTTCATTCGGCGTCTTGACCGTGAAAGGCGGCCCGCTGGTGAAGTCCACCTCCGTCGCCACGTCGTAAACAAGGCGCGCGCCGAAGCGCTCCGCCTGCTCCTTGAACTTCTCGACAAGCTCCGGCCCAGTCAGCCCTTCAGGGAAGCCGGGGTAATTCTCAACTTCGCCGGTCAGCGAGATCTGCCCGCCCAACTGGTGCCCCGCGATGACGAGCGGATCCAGATTGGCGCGGGCGGTGTAAAGGGCAGCCGTCAGACCAGCTGGGCCTGAGCCCAGAATGACGACCTTCTCTTGCTGCATATGAATTGTGCCTCCATGTGCCGTATCAGGCGTTATCGTACCAGTGAATTAGATGTCGTTAGGGCTGCTCAGGTGGCAGCGAATCGTCGATGTTGTCAGCTTCGAGCATAGTTAGCAGCGCCTCGAACTCCTCCCGGCAGCAGAGGCACTGCTCAAGGTGCCGCTTGACCGAGGGCAGGATATCTGCCGGCTCCTCGCCGTCGCGGAGTTTATCCGCGTACACGTCAAGATGCTCGCCGCACTCGTCGCAGTCGATGTCCTCCTCCTGTACGGAGAAGATTATTTCCATGATATCACGCAAGTGTCTGAGTTTGATCTGCGGGTCTCCCACCTCTACCCTCCACGATCATAGACGTGCCGGGCGGCCCCGCTCTTACGTTCTCCCGAACAGCCCCAGGATGTAGTCGAGCGAAAGCCCCTGTTCTTCCAAATAGCGCTTGAGCTTGACGCGCGCATCATGCACGACCTTGTAAATCGCATTGCGATTACTGCCCAGCCGCCGGGCGATCTCCTCGACGTTCATACCTTCAATCATATAGGCTGAGATCGCGATGCGCTGCCTTTCTGTCAAAACGTTCTCCAGCGCATTGTCGAGGATGCGCAGCACTTCCTGCCGCTCGGCGCTGCGTTCAGGGTCGGGCGAGGCGTCAGGCGTGATGCTCAATTCCAGAATGCCGGGCATCAGGTCGCCGTCGGCGGTCAGCAGGTCGAGCGAGACGTTGCGCCAGCGCGCCCGCCGCAGTTCGCTGATAGCCACCCGCGTGGCGATCTTCGTGGCCCACGTCAGGAAGCGGCTCTCTCCGCGAAAGGTAGAGAGGTTGTCCAGCACTTTGAGCAGTGCATCCTGCGCGAAGTCCTGCGCCATCTGCCGCACCTCGGCGGTGGGGCGGCTGCTCATGTCGCTGCGGTCGCTGCGCAGGTAGTAGAAAATACGTCGCTCCAGCTGCGATCGCAAATCCTCGATAGCCGCTTCGCGCTGCGGCCCTTCGCTTGTGAGGTCTGCCAGCCACTCATCGTTGGTGCGTTCTGCCATAACACCTTCTGCCTGCTGCCTGGGGCCGCGTTCCGCCGGGATGCTGCGGCCTCAAACGCACGTTGTCCGAGGCGCGGAACAGGGCCACAGTGAAGATACCAGAAACTGCGCCGAACGGAAAACACTCCGGGGCGCTGTTATAATCAGATGCGATTTTTCTCACGAAAGCCAGCAAGGAGAAGGTTGCATGAATTACCGTCGAGTAGGTAACTCCGGCCTGCGAGTCAGCGAGCTAAGCCTGGGCGGATGGCTCACGTTTGGCGGTAGCGTCAAGGACCAGCAGGTCGCGCGCGAGATCATCGAGAAAGCCTATGAGAGCGGCATTAACTTCTTCGACATTGCCGATATTTACGCTCGCGGCGAGTCGGAGCGGATGATGGGCGCGGTGCTGAAGCAGTTCCCCCGCCACACGCTCGTCATCTCGTCGAAGGTCTACTGGCCGATGAGCGACGACCCGAACGACCGGGGGCTGTCGCGCAAGCACATCATGGAGTCGATTGACAAGTCGCTCCAGCGCATCGGCACCGACTACCTCGATATCTACTTCTGCCATCGCTGGGATGAGGAAACCCCGCTGCTGGAGACGATGCGGGCCATGGACGACCTCATCCGCCAGGGCAAGATCCTTTACTGGGGTACGAGCGAGTGGACCGCCGAGCAGATCCAGCAGGCGCACGACCTCGCCGAGAAGTACGGGCTGTACCCGCCGCTGGTCGAGCAGCCGCAGTACAACCTCATCGAGCGCCACAAGTTTGAGCAGTCCATCATGCCGACCGCGCAGGCGAACGGCATGGGCCTGGTGACGTGGAGCCCGCTCGCGAGCGGCCTGCTGACGGGCAAGTATGACGATGGCATCCCCGAGGACTCGCGGCTGGGGCAGATCAAGAGCCTGCGCGAGAGCATCCTGACCGAAGAGGCGCTTGACAGGGTGCGCCAGCTCAAGCCCATCGCTGACGACCTCGGCATCACCCGCGCCGAGCTGGCTATCGCCTGGGCGCTGCGCCAGCCGGCGATCAGCAGCGTGATCACCGGCGCGACGAAGCTCAGCCAGCTTGAGAGCAACCTCCGCGCGGCGGAAGTCAAGCTGACGGACGACGTGCTCGCCCGGATCGATAAGATCTTCAGCCCGGCAGAACAGGCCGTCGGCTAGCTAGAGGAGCGCGCGTTGCCAACCATCCGCGTCAACGGAACCGACATGCACTATACCGAGCGCGGCGACGGGCCGACCGTCGTCGCGCTCCATGCGGCGACAGTCAGCAGCAAGCAGCTTGGCTGGCTCTCCAGCGCCGTGGTGCATGAGGGCTTCAACGTCGTCACGCCGGACCTGCGCGGCCACGGCGAGACGCCCAACCCCGCCCCCGACATGCACCTGCCGCGCCTCGTCGAAGACATCCTTGAGTTCATCTACCTGCTGGGGCGGACGCCCGTACACGCGCTCGGCTACAGCCTCGGCGGGGCGGTCGCGCTCTATGCCGCCCAGCAGCGCCCCGACGTGTTCCGCTCGCTGGTGCTGCTGGGGACGAACTACCGCGCGCCCTCGGAGCAGCGCTTGCGGCAGATCATCGGCCCGCCGGAGGCCCGCGAGGGCATGGTGCAGGAGGTGTTCGATACGGAGACGGGCTGCATCGTCGGCTGGGAGAAGCCGCTCGATGCGTTCAGGACCATCGTCGCGCCGACACTGATCATCACCGGCGACCGGGACGAGTTCAACGACCCGCAGGACAACCTCGACCTGTACAAGAAACTGCCCAACGCGGAACTGCTCGTCGTGCCGCGCACCGATCACCTGGGCTTGGTACGTCACCCGATGGTGTTCCGCGCGGTCGGCGACTTCTACGGGCACGTGCCGCGGTGAGCACGCCTTTCGGCAGCCCGTTGAAGCCGGACTCCCACCATGCAAGCTTCCGCTGGCCCCTCCCCCTTGCAAGGGGGAGGCGTAGAGAAATCGCAGGGCGATTTCTCCCTGGCAGTTGGCGCAGCCAACTGCACACTGAGCGGTGACTTCGTCACTGCGAGGTTGGGTGGGGGCCAGCGGCAGCCTACGACTATGGTTTGCCGCAGGGTGAAGGGGCGGCTGATTGAAACATCTCTCAGAGAGGGGGACGGGCATGAAGCTACTCATTCTCGGCGGCACGCAGTTCGTCGGGCGGCACATCGTGGAAGCGGCGCTCGCCGCCGGGCATGAGGTGTCACTCTTTCACCGGGGGCAGACCAACCCCGACCTCTTCCCGGAGGCCGAGCACCTCTACGGCGACCGCGAAGCCGACCTGTCCCCTCTCGCCGACCGCCGCTGGGACGCGGTGATCGACACGAGCGGCTACACGCCCGGCCCGGTGCGCCGCTCGGCGGAGGCGCTGAAAGGGCGGGTGGGGCAGTATGTCTTTATCTCGACCGTGTCCGTCTATGACGACCCGCCGTCCGGCGCGGATGAGTCCGCCCCGCTTCAGCGCATCGACCCTGCCGAGGCGAGCACCAGCGACTCGTACGGCGGGCTCAAGGTGCTGTGCGAGGAGGTCGTGCAGGATATCTATCCACGGGATCATCTCATCATCCGCCCCGGCATCGTTGCCGGGCCGCACGACCCGACGGATCGCTTCACGTACTGGGTGCGGCGCATCCACCAGAGCGGCGAAGTGCTCGCCCCGGAGCGGCGCGATCAGCCCGTGCAGGTGATTGACGCGCGCGACCTCGCCGCGTGGCTCGTCCGCCTCATCGAGCGCGGGGAGACGGGCGTCTTCAACGCGACCGGCCCGGCAGAGCCGCTCACGCTCGAAGAGATGCTCACGGCGATCAAGCGGGGGCTGCGCACCGAGGCAACCCTCACCTGGGTAGATGCCGAGTTTCTAACCCGCCACGGCGTGAGCATGGGCGAGCTGCCGTTCTGGACGCTCGGCCAGGTGTGGGGCGCGTTCCAGATCGACAGCAGCCGGGCGCAGGCGCATGGCCTGACGTACCGCCCGCTCGCGGAAACCGCCCGCGATACGCTCGCCTGGGTGCTTGAGCGCCCGCCAACCCACAAGTGGCGGGCGGGCCTGCGCGACGATCAGCACGCCGAACTGCTCTCGCTGTGGCACGCGCGGGGGTAGGGTTGCCTAAAGCCCAGCCCTATGTCTGTCAACTTAATGGTGGCCAATTGTAGGCGTCCGTGAAGGGAATGCCGTCGCTGGTGGGCTGGCGATACGACGCTTTTGCCGAGCTGGTTGCGATTGGCTAACGTCGAACCTCCTCCTGTCCCGCAGCCTGCGGTCCTGCCTCCCCCTTGCAAGGGGGAGGTTGGGTGGGGGGTCCAGCAGCAGCCGACACACACGGATCCTCGCACGGCGAAGGGGCTGAGCTCATCACTGTACCTTTACAAAACCGTCGTGCCCCCATCACCGGTAGGGGGAGCCGCGAATAAACTTCGCGGCTCCCCGCTCGTAGCGAGCGGCGTCGAAGGGGGTGCGAGGTCAGCCGCAACACCCCTGTCAGCACTTCTCGCTCGCTTAACTTGACAGCTATGAGGCCCGCCTACAACTCCCGCGCGTACACCCGGTGCCGCTTGTAGAAGTTCAGCGGCACCAGCGACTCCAGGTCCGACAGCATGGGGACGTTCGTTTCCTGCACCTGCACGAGGTCCGCGTACTGGAAGCGCGAGTCGATCAGCGTCTTTGCCATCTCATCGTAGAGCACGGCGTTGGCCCCGGTGCCCTGATATTGCGGCAGGATCGCGTTGCCGTTGATGTTGAGCCACTTGGTGCGCCGTTTCTCCCAGAGCAGCCACGCCCAGCCGACCGGCCAGATGCGCCCCTTCGCACGCTGGATTCCCGCTGAAATGTCGGGGAAGGCAAACTGGAAGCCGATGATCGTGTCGTCCTTGAAGATCAGCTTCATGAGCGGCGGGTCGGCGATGGCAAGCATCCGGTCGATCACCGCCTTCATGTCGTCATCAGAGATCGGCGTGTAGGCCCACACCGGGGCGAAGGCGCTGTTGTAGGCCTTCTGGATTTGATCGGCGTAGGCGAGCAGTTCGGCCTTTGTGCGGAAGGTCGGCACGTGGAAGCCGCGCCGCTCGCGGATTTTTTCGGCAATACGGCGCACCCGCTCCGGGTAGACGACGTCCTTGCGATCCACAAACAGCGAGAGGTAGTCGATCACCTTCTCCATCCGCCCGACTTCCTCCCACTGCCGCACGTAGTACGGCGGGTTGTAGGGGATGCCCATCGCAGGGCGGTGCTCGAAGCCGTCCACGAGCAGGCCGTGCCCCTCGGCGGTCAGGAAGCCCTTCGGCCCGAGCAGGCGCGTCAGGCCGCGCTCGCGTGCCCAGTTCTCTGCCGCTTCGAACAGCATCCGCGCCACGCGGTCGTCGTCGATGGCCTCGTACAGGTACAGCAGGGCGTCTGCCGTGCCGCGATACTCGTTGTGCGGGCGGTGGTCCATCACCGCGACGCGCCCGACCGGCTTGCCGGTCTCATCGCGCACGAGGAAGAAAGCCGCCGTCGAATGCTTGTAGAAGACGTAGTCCGGCGAGAAGCGTGCCCGCTCGCCCGGCATCAGCGGGGGGACCCACTGCGGGATCCCCCGGTAAATGTCAAACGGCAGGTTGAGGAAGGCGTTGATGTCTTTCTTGTTCGTGATCTCTACACGCTGAAGCTGCATGGCATTCTCTAATGGCTATATCGCTAGGGGAGTTCAATTCCGGGGATCCAAACCTCAGTGCCGGTCTTGTCGACGATGCGGCGGGCCAGCTTCTTCACCTGCTCCAGTTCGAAGCGGCTCCGGTCGTTGGCGGGCCGGCCCAGCACCACCAGCGTGATGCCCTCTTCTGTGACTGTCTTGATCAACTCTTCGATGAAGTTCCCGTGCCTGACGATGGCGGTCGCCTGCTTGCCCTGCTGCTCGGCCCGTTCGACGGCCATCGCCAGCAGGAACTCGCCCATCTTGTCGATCTCCTCCTCGACGATGTCGGACCGCAGCGCGTATGCTGCGTGCACCAGAAATTCAATATCCACGACGTAAAAGAAGATCAGTTCGTCGTTCTGGTCTATGGCCCGGCGTATGGCTGCCTCCTGGGTTTCGATGGCGGCCTCGCCGCCCCGCGTGGCGCATAGTATCTTGCCCATTCCGAGGTTTGCTCCTCTTTTAGAAGAAGTGAATGAACAGCCAGATCGTGCCCAGCGTCGTCGTGACGAGCACAGAAGGCAGCCCAATCGCCAGGAAACGCTTGAACGTGATCGGGTAGCCCGCGCGGTCCGAGATGCCCGCCGTCACCAGGTTGGCCGATGCGCCGATCAGCGTGGTATTGCCGCCCATCGCCGCGCCGACCGCCAGCGCGTAGAACAGCATGTTGTTGCCCGCGCCGGGGATGATCGCGCTCAGGTGGGCCACGACGGGCAGCATCGCCGCCGTGAACGGCACGTTGTCCACGATGCCGGAGATGATCGCGGCCAGCCACACCACGGCCAGCATTGCCAGCGGCAGATTCCCGGCGACAAGCCGCCCGATAGCGCCCGCCGTCAGCGAGATCAGCCCGACCTCCTCCACCGCGCCGATCACGATGAACAGGCCGATGAAGAATATCAGCGTGGTCCAGTCTACCACACCCATCATCTGCTCGATATCCGGGTGTACCCACAGCAGCATCACCACCGCGCCGATAATCGCCGCGATGGCGGGCGGCAGGTGAAGCGGCTCCCCGAAGATGAACAGCAGCAGCAGGCCGCCAAAGACGATACCGGCTTTCTTCAGCTTATCTATATCCTGAATTTCTGCATTATGCTTCAGGCGTGCCAGCAGCGCGGGGGACAGCCCGGCGCTGTGCTGCATGTACTGCTTCCGGTAGCGCAGCAGTGTATAGCCGAACAGCCCCAGCAGTGCGAGCACCACGCCCGGCGTCAGGTGGACGAGGAAGTCGTTGAAGCTGAACCCGGCATACGAGCCGATCAGGATGTTGGTCGGCTCGCCGACCAGCGTCGCCAGCCCGCCGACGTTCGAGGCGAGCACCTGCGGGATCAGCAGCGCCAGCGGGTTGATGCCGACCGCCAGCGCGATCTGCAGGGAGATCGGCGCCATGAGCAACATCGTCGTGACGTTGTCGAGCATCGCAGACGTGATCGCGGTGACACTCATCAGGATGAGGCTGAGCAGCCACACGTGCCCGCGTGAGAGCCGGTACGCCTGGTACGCCAGCCACTGGAAGATGCCGGTCTCCTCGATCACGCCGATGACGATCATCATGCCCATCAGCAGGAAGATCACGTCGAAGTCGACGAACTCCAGCGCGTGCTCGAAGTCGAACACGTAGAGATTGTCGTTGATGCCGCCCCCGACGAGGCTGACCGTGAAGATGATCGCCACGGCCAGCAGCGCCGCCAGCGTCTTGTGCAGGCGCTCGGTCGCGATGAGCACCAGCATCAGCACGAAGGTCGCCGTCGTCGCCCAGAAGCTGATCCCCAGCCGCCGCGCGAGCACGATGTCATCGAGCACCAGCGTGCCCTCGGCCTGTAGCTCGGCCATGTCGGGGCGCTCCAGCTTAATGTGCTGGCCCGCGAAGTGCAGCCGGTTGACCTCCAGATACAGGTTGTGCGGCTCCACGCTGTCTGGAAGCAGCAGCAGGAAGCTCCCGTCCGGCTGTGTCTCGGTTTCGTCGGTCGGCTCTGCACCCTCTTCAAGCGTCAGTCTGACGGTGGCCTCCGATACCGGCGTCCCCTGCTCGTCGACCACCCGGCCTGCGATGGCGTGGTGGCTGTCGTTTTCGCCTTCCTGAGCGTGGGCGGGGGGCGCCGCATCGAAGCGGGCGATGGTCCACATCGCAATAATAGCCAGCAGGCACAGCCAGGGGATCAGTCGCTTAATCCCTCTGCGCGTGGCAGAAGCCTGAACTTTCGTATGGTCCATAGATGACCTTTCTATGGCGCAAAGCAACGGGACGAGCGAGGCAGAGGAGTGCGTGGTGAAGACAACACGTCGCGGTGCCTGCGGCGAGCGATTTTATCTCCCCTGCGGGGTGCATGACAAGCCAGCGTGCGCCGGTTCGCTGGCCCTAATCAGGCTCGACAGTAATGGTGAGCCGCTTGCTGACCGTCATGTTGCCCGCCGTGTCATACGCGCGGAGTTCGATGAAGTGCCTGCCGGGATTGGTGATCATCCAGCGCTCGTTGAACGGCGCGACCGTGCTCGTGGCAACCAACTCTCCGTCGACGTAGAACTCGACGCGGTCCATTGAGATGTTGTCCACGACGTTCGGCTGGATGACCACATATTCGTCTGCGGGCGTGAAAGTTGCACCATCCTGCGGGGACAGTATATCCACCGTGGGCGGGGCGTTGTCCACCGTTACCGGGATGACGAATTCCTCGATGGAGTTGTTGCCGCGCACCACCGTCAGGCGCAGGCTGTACAGCCCGTTAAGCTGGCGTGCATCCCACACGCCAAGCTCCCCGTTGCTGACGGGTGAGGTGCGTGTCGTGCCGATCTGTGTCCACGCGGTCGGGTTGATGCCCTCGCCGTAGTCCAGACGATAGCTGGCGAAGTTGGCGTCGCGCGCGTTGCCCCGGATTGTAACCGCGCCGCGTACCGTGCTGAAGGGCTGCGGCTCGATGATCGCCACGTCGCCCGCGCTGGTCGGCGCGGCGATGCTGTCGTACTGGTCAGGCGGCTGCGGGATCCCTGCCTCGCGCACCCAGTCTGCCGCTTCAGGCGGCAGCACCATGAACACTTTTTCCTCGACAAGCTCGGGCGGCGTGTAGACCGTCGCCAGCAGCCCCGTCTCGCGGTTGATGCGGAAGAGTTGATAGACGTTGTCGGGCTGGGTAGGCTCGGTGCCGCGCTTGAAGATCTCGCGCCGCGTCGGGCAGTGCTCGGTCGGCAGCAGGCCGGATGTCTCGCACACGACCATCTCGACCACGTCGTCGGGGCGGGCCCACGTCTGCACCGGCTTGCTTTCATGCGCGATTTCCATCACGGCTTTCCACAGCGGGGCTGCGCCGTCGATGGCGGGCAGGTCGATCATCGGGCTGTTGTCCGTGTTGCCGACCCACACCCCGACGGCGATCTGTGGGGTGTAGCCGACGGCGAGCGTGTCGCGGTAGTCGTTGGTTGTGCCCGTCTTGACGGCAGCCGGGCGGCTGAGCTGGAGCGCGCTGTTCGGCCCGACGCTCGGCAGGCGCGCCTCCTCGTCGGAGAGAATGTCGTTCATGAGGTACGCCAGCGCCGGTTCGACAACCGGATTCTGCCCGAAGGTTGCGCCCTTGCCGTACTCCCACAGAATCTCGCCGTCGTGCGTCTCGACGCGCAGGATGAACGTCGGGTCGAGCGTGCGGAAGCCGGGCCGTCGCTGGTCCTGCGGCACGGGCGTGCCCGCCATCGTGCCGTTGTTGGCGAGCACGCTGTAGGCGTAGGTGAGGTCGAACAGCGTCGTCTCACCGCCGCCAAGTGCCAGGGCCAGGCCGTAGTGATCAAGCCCCCGGTCGAGCGTGTTGATGCCCATCGCGTGCGCGGTGCGGATCGTGTTGTCGATGCCAACCCACTCCTGTACCTGCACGGCTGAGACATTGTAGGAGTTGGCAAGCGCGCTGCGGATGCTCTGCGGCCCGTGGTACTGGCGGTCGATGTTCTCTGGTACGTAGGGCTGGTTGCTGCCCACGTCGAACGCGGTGCGCACGTCGAGCGTCATGGTAGCGGGCGTGTAGCCCTGCATGAACGCCGTCAGGAAGGTGAAGGGCTTGAAGGCCGAGCCGGGCTGCCGCTCCGCCATAGCGACGTTAAAACTGCCGTCGATGCTTTCGTCGTAGTAGTCCAGGCTGCCCAGCATGGAGAGCACCTCGCCCGTCTGCGCGTTCAGCACGACGACGGCGGCGTTGGTGACGTGGTGATCCTTCCCGGCACGCGACTCGGGGAGCGGGTGCAGGTAGGCCGCGGCGGTGCATTCCCCGCCGTCAGAGGTGGGCAGCACGGTGTCAAGCGGCTGGCCGCTCAGCCGTGCGACGTGCGAGCGGGCCGCGCATTCGACCTGCTGGTACAGGTCGTAGTCGAGCGTGGTATACACCACCAGCCCGCCCCGGTATACAAGCTCCTCGCCGACGATCTCCTCAAGCTGCTTGCGGGCCTCGACGGAGAAGTGCGGCGCGAGCAGGTCGAAGCGCTGCTCCGCCACCTGGATGTCAAGCTCCGCCGCGTAGGCAATGTCCGCCTCCTCCCGCGTGATCATCCCCTGCTCGACCATGCTGTCGAGCACCGCCTTCTGCCGGATTTTCGCCAGCTCGTAGTTGTCGATGGGGTTAAGCGCCGGGGATTGAGGGATGGCGGCCAGCATGGCCGACTCGGCAAGCGTTAGCTCACGCGCGGGCTTGTCGAAGTAGACGCGCGCCGCCGCCTCGACGCCGTAGGCCAGGTTCCCGTAGAAGTTCGTGTTGAGGTACCACTCAAGGATCTGGTCCTTGCTGTAGGTGTTGCTGATGCGGATGGCGAGGATCAGTTCCTTGAGCTTGCGCTCGTAGCTGAGCGCCGTCCGCTCCTCCGGCTCGATGAGCACGTTTTTGACAAGCTGCTGCGTAATGGACGATCCGCCCTGGATCGAGCCGCCAGTCAGGTTGTTGACCGCCGCCCGCAGGATGCCCTCCAGGTTGTAGCCGGGGTTCTCGTAGAAGGTCCGGTCCTCGATCGCGATGGTCGCGTTGCGCAGGTGGAGGGGGATGTCCTCAAGCTCCGCCCAGGTGCGGTCGCCGCCGAGCGGGTCGATCACCTCATACAGCAAATGCTGGCCGGTGCGGTCGTAGATCTTCGTCGTGCCGAAGTCCTGCTCGACAGCGGCAATCGCGCCCGGCTCGGGAAGCTGCTGGGCGTAATATCCGTAAATGCTGACCATCGTGCCCACGCCCGCGAGCGCGCCGAGCAGGTTCAGACCGATCACGCTCAGCGCAATAACGATGAGCCAGCGGGCGAGCTGGCGTGCGCCGGTACGGTCCCGCTCCCGGCGCTCGCGGCGGCGGTGAATAATCTGGCGAGTGGTGCTCACCCTGTGTGCTCCATGCCAATCTCATGGCGTCCTGGCGGCTTTACGGCGCCCAGTTTACCACTTTGTCACCGCATTGAAAATCACACCGGGGGCCTATAGGATCGAAAACAAGACAACCATCATGCTATTTGGGCCGGCCTTCACAGCATCTTATATCGGACAAACATGTTCCGTAATTGACATTATATACGGGAGTGACGCAATGGATGCGCTCCGGCGCCTGCTGCTTGTTGGAAACGAGGGTGCCCTGTCCGGCTGGCAGGATCGCCTGCTTGCGCGGGGGTTTCACCTGAGCTGCGTGCCGAGCGGCACGGTGGCGCTGCGCGACATCCACACCAACGGCCTGCCTCACCTGCTGATCGTCCGGCTGGAGCTTCCCGATATGAGCGGGCTGGACTTCTGCCGGAGCCTGTGCGAGAAGGCAGACATCCCCATCATCATGCTGGCCCAGCAGGACGCGCCGGGGCTTGCGGTGCGGGCGCTGCGCCACGCGGACGACTTTCTGCGCGAGCCGATCGACCCGGAGGAGCTGATCATGCGCGTGCAGCGCGTCCTCAGCCGGGTGGGCAACTTCAGCTATGCGGGCGCGCGGCCCGTACAAGTCTGCGACTTCCTCGAAGTGGACTTTGTCCGGCGGCGCGTGTTTGTCGATGGGCATGAGCGCCAGTTAACCCCGACGGAAAATGCGCTGCTGCAGGTCCTGGTGAAGCACTGCGGAGAGGTTGTCTCGGTGGAGACGCTGATCGAGCGGCTGTGGCGCAACGGCGTCCACCTGCGCGACCGCAACGCGCTGCGCGTCCACATGCACCGGCTGCGGCAGAAGCTGGAGCGCACGCGGGGCGATGCAGGCGTCATCCGCACCGAGCGCGGCATTGGCTACACGCTGGTGGCGTGCTGAGGCTTCGGTTGACACCCCTCTGCCGCTGTGGGGCAGCGGCATCCCCCCTGTTAGGGGGCGATCAAGCCATTCGTACATTTCCTGACTGCCCCCTGTTAGGGGGAAGTGGCCCTGCCGCAGGCAGGGTCGAAGGGGGTGGTGGGCGGCTGGGCCGCCCCTACCGCACCTTAAAGCCACCCAGCGCCAGATGATCCCCGAGGCTCTCGCCGTCTGCGCCGGTGACGGGCAGCCGTTCCAGCGAGGGCCAGCTATAGAGTATCACCCACACCTGATACTCGCCGGGCGGCAGGTCCGGCGGCAGGATGAAGCCGTAGTTGTCACGCAATGGCTGGCCGGGCTGCCAGGTGTTCGTCGGCGCGAACCCGCCGACCGGCGCGCGGTCGTGCTGCATAATCGGCAGGCCATCCGGCCCCAGCAGATGCACCGCGACGGTGTAGCTCTCCCCGACCGGTGCGTCAGCTTCCCACAGCAGCGAGATGCCCAGTTGATCGCCGGGCTGCACCGCGTCAAGGCCGTGCGGCTCGGCGTTGACCGTCACGTCGAAGCCCACGAGCCGGATCGCCTCACCAAAGCGGGCTCCCGAGGTGATCGCCGGGGGCTGGGTGGTCAGCGGGGCCTGGTAGGGCAGAAGCTGCACCAGCCGGGCGTACTGGTTGAAGTCTACGGTGCGGATGATGTAGTTGTGCTCCGCGAAGTAGTGCTCGACCGGGCGCGGCGCCCAGGGCAGGTCCGGCCCGAGGTCCATCACCAGCCAGATAGGCTGCCCGTTGTAGGACGTCCCCGTCTGGCTGAAGAGCACCTGCGCATCGACCGCGCGCTTTCCGGCAAGCTCCTCAAGCGTGCCCTCTGCTACGGCGGGCGGCTGCTCCGGGCTGTAGCGCTCGCCGGGCGCCCAGGGCAGCGAGTACCACGTCGTCCGCCCCTTGTAGTAGTTCATAAAGTGCGGCACGTATGTTGGCGATGAGAGCAGGATGGTATCGCCGGGGGCGGCGTGCTCGGTGAGGTATTCCCTCATCTCGTGGACCACCGGGTCGTTGCCGTGGATGCGCGGGTCGTCATATGCCTGCCGCAGCGCGAAGATCGCCACCGCGAGCGCCAGCAGCGGCGCGCCACCGAGCGCCCCGACAAGCACCTGCCGCCGCGTGACGTTGCTCCGGTGCAGCCAGCCGATCAACCCGCCGGTGAGCACGAGCGCCGCCGCGAGCACCGCCAGCGTGGGCCAGTCCGGGCGCGGGATGAGCCAGCGGATGTCGGTTTCGGCCTGCGGCAGGTAGAGCAGCGCACCGATGGGCTGCGACCAGCGGAAGGTCCACACCGCCGGCCCGCGCCAGGGCGTGTCGGTGATGGCGCGGCTCAGATAATCGTAGTAGTCGAGCAGGTAGACGTACGTGCCGCCGATCTGCACGGCGAGGCCCCACAGCGCCAGCGCGCCGAGCGCCAGCCGGGGGAGCCATGCCCCGCTGTTCAGCATCCGGTCGATCAGCGGCAGCGCGGCGATCATCAGGAAGGGCGTCAGCGGCATCATGTACCGCGCCCCCCAGCCTGTGCCGCCCGACCACTGCTCGCCGCGTACGAGGGCGTACGTCACGACGAAGATCAGCAGCAGCCCCAGCGGCAGCCACGACTCCCGCCAGCGTGCTCGCGGCAGCACGAGCGGCGCGCTGAGCGCAAGCAGCAGCACCGGCGAGGTCCACCAGACCGCCTTGCCGGGGCTGATGAGGTAGCCGCCGACACCCAGCCACATATGAGGCAGGTTGGCGAGCATCGCGCTGAGGCGGTGCGCTATGTCGTAGCGGTACGTCCACGCAAGGAGGTCGGTGCGGAACACGAACAGCGCCACGCCGACGATCAGACCAACGACGACAAGCCAGGCGGCGATCTGCACGATCTGCCTTCCGCGCCGCCCTTCAAGCGCGCCGCCGGGGTAGGCCAGCAGTATCAGCGCGGGCAGCGCGATGATCGCCGCCTCCTTGCTCAGCAGCGCCAGCATCGTCACGACCACGCCCCCGGCGAGGTAGGCCCAGTGCCGCCCCGTGCCCGCGCGGAACGCGATGCGCCAGCGGTTCAGCAGGAACGCCGCCGCGAACAGGTTCAGCATCGTCAGCGGCTCGCGGAAGTACGTCTTGGTGTAGGGCCACACGATGGTCGTCAGCCCGAAGAGCAGCACGGCGGCGATGGCGGTGCGCTCGCGGTAGCCGAGGTCGAGCGCGGTGTAGAACAGCAGCGCGCCCGTTAGCGCGGTGACGATGGGCGAAAACAGAAACAGCGTGTGAACGTTCCCGACCCAGGGCGTATGATACGCCAGCCAGTACAGGGGAATAGAAAGCAGCGGCTGGCCCGGCTCTACGTCGCTGGTCTGTACCGGGCGCAGGTAGCTTGTCTGGTTCAGCAGGAGACTGCCCCGTGTCGCCAGGCTGTCCACCGTGTCGATGATGTAGCGCTCGTCGTCGGACAGTGGTTGGCCGGAGAAAGTCAGCAGGTAGGCGAAGAACAGCAGCGTGCTCAGGGAGACGGCGAGTGCCAGCCGCCGCAGGCCGTGAGATGGGATGGCAGGCGCGGACATGGTCGGGTGTTAGTCGGTCGGTTGGGGGGATGTGGCCCCGCGGCTGAATTTGACCTCCAGATACACCAGCGCGCCGACAAATGCCGCCGCCAGCCCGACGAGGATCAGGCGGGCCTGGAGCACGGTCGCATCGCGCAGCATAATGGCGAGCAGTCCCAGCGCCCCTGCCGCGAGGTACAGCGACATCACGGAGCGCGCGCTCGACATGCCGAGGACGGACACCAGCCGGTGCGAGGTGTGGTCCTTGCCGCCCTGGTATACATGAATGCCCCGCCGCAGCCGTGAGATCACGACCAGCGTCGTGTCGAAGATCGGCACGCCGAGGATGATGATCGGGATCATCCACGTGACCGCGAGCGGGCGGGCGAACTTCAGGTTGACGCCGAGCACCGCCAGCGTAAAGCCGAGCAGCATACTGCCCGCGTCCCCCATGAAGAGGCTGGCCGGGCTGAAGTTGTAGTAGAGAAAGCCGATGCTCGCGCCGAGCAGCGCGGCGGCCAGCCCTGCCTCAATGATCAGCCCTTCCAGCACGGCGAGGATGAAGAAGAAGCCGCTCGCGACCGTCGCCAGCCCCGCCGCGAGCCCGTCCATGTTGTCCTGAAAGTTCATCGCGTTGACGATGCCGATGATCCAGAACGCCGTCAGCGCGTAGTCAAGCGCGCGGATGCCGAACAACTGCGTGTGCGTCCCGGTGGCGATCACGATCGCCGCTGCGACAAGCTGGCCGAGCATCTTCAGCGCCGGGCTTAACTCGGTGCGGTCATCCCACAGCCCGACGAGCGTCATCACCGTTGCGCCGAGCACAATGCCGAGCAGCTTGGTGTATGAGCTTTGCTGCTGGGTCAGCACGACGGAGGCCATCAGCCCCAGGTAAATGGCAAGGCCGCCGAGCATGGGCATCGGCGTGAGGTGCAGCTTGCGCGCCTGCGGGTTGTCCACAAAGTTGACGCGCTGTGCGAGCCGGCGCACGAGCGGCGTCGAGGTGAACGACACCAGCCCGGATACCAGAATGAAGGGTATGAATTGGCTCATCGATGTTATGCTCCTAGACCCTTATCATGGCCCGCTGCCGCGCGACGTAAGTCGTGCAACACGTGCCCCTACTCACCGTCGCGCATGGGCGCACCCTTCCCCGCCAGCAGTTCGCGATACAGGGCGCGCATGTCCTCAACGAGCCGGGCCGCGCCGTACTGCTCGAAGGCCCGCGTGCGGGCTGCCTCGGTGCGGGGGCCGCGCCCCTCGCAGAGCGCCTCGACAATGCCCCGCGCGAGCGCATCCGCATCGCTCGGCGGCGTGAGCCGCCCCAGTTCCCCGCCGAGCAGCACGTCTGCCACGCCGCCCACGTCCGTCGAGACGACCGGCACGCCCGCCGCCATTGCCTCGATGATCGACACAGGCGTGCCCTCGTTGCGCGAGGAGATCACCAGCACGTCGAGGTCAGCGTAAATCCCGGGCAGGTCGTCGCGCCAGCCGGTGAACGTCACCGCGTCTGCCAGCCCCATCTCCTGTACGAGCGCCTCAAGCTCGGCCCGCCGCTCGCCGTCCCCGACGATCACGAAGTGCGTATCGGGCCTCTCCTCACGCACTCGCCGGGCGGCGGCAAGGAACAGGTCGTGATTCTTGATGGGCACCAACCGTCCGATAATACCCACTAGCTGCGTGTCTGTCGAAACGCCCAGCTCGCGGCGCAGGCCGCCGCGCAGCCCGTCGAGGTCGCGCAAGCTGTCGAGCGGCAGGCCGAGCGGTACGACGCGGATCTTCTCCGGCGGGGCGATGCGGTAGGCGAGCAGATCGCCGCGCAGCCGCTCGCTGATCGTGAGGATCACGTCCGACCCGCGTGCTGCCAGCCGCTCAAGCTCGATGAACAGCCGCGTTTTCGCCGGGCCGAAGTAGCCGTGGAACACGTGCCCGTGAAAGGTGTGCACGACGACCGGCACGCCGGTCAGCCGCGCCGCCAGCCGCCCGACGAAGCCCGCCTTGGCGGTGTGCGTGTGGACGACGTGCGGGCGGAACTCTCGCATCAGCCGGGTCAGCGCGCGCAGCGTGCGCAGATCGTTGAGCGGCTCGATCTCCCGCCGCATCGTCGGGATGACGACCGGCTCGACGCCCATCTCACGGGCGAGGTAGCTCATATCGCCCTCGGCCTCACCGATGACGCCCGTCACCAGCCGGCTCGTGAACTCGCCGTCGTTCAGCCCGGCGGTCAGCAGGGAGACGTGCACCGCCGGGCCACCGATGTTCAGCCGGGCGATGATCCGCATCACGCGGATCGGATGTGGCAAGCTGCGAGGATCAGGCCGCGCCATCCCGGCTCCGGTACCACTCGACCGTCTGCCGCAGCCCCTCCAGGAAGGAGACCTCTGGCTCGTAGCCCAGCAGGCGGCGCGCTTTTTCAATGTCGGCCCGCGAGTGTTTGATGTCGCCGGTGCGGGGCGGGGCGTACACCGGCGCGAGGTTCTGCCCGGTGATCTCCTGCAGCATCTCAACCAGCCCGTTGAGCGAGATCTGCGCGCCGGTTGCCATGTTGAACACCTGCCCTGCGACCCGCTCCGCCGGGGCGGTCGCTGCCAGCAGGTTGCCCTTGATCACGTTGCCGATGTAGGTGAAGTCGCGGGTCTGCTCGCCATCGCCGAAGATCGTCGGGCGCTGGCCCTCCAGCATGCAGGTGATGAACTTGGGTATAACGGCGGCGTATTCGCTGTGCGGGTCCTGCCGGGGGCCGAACACGTTGAAATAGCGCAGCGAGACGGTCTCCAGCCCGTAGACCTCGTAAAACACCTGGCAGTACTGCTCGCCGGAGAGCTTCGAGACGGCGTAGGGGGAGATGGGCTGCGGGGGCATCGTCTCGACCTTCGGCTCGGTGACCGCCTGGTCGCCGTAGACCGACGACGAGGAGGCGTACACAACGCGCTTCACGCCCGCATCCTTCGCGGCGATGAGCACATGCAGCGTGCCCTTGACGTTAGCCTCGTTGGAGCTGATCGGGTCTTCAATCGAGCGCGGCACCGAGGCCAGCGCGCCCTGATGCAGCACCACGTCCACGCCCTGTACGGCGCGGCGCACGGTGTCGAGGTCGGTCAGGTCGCCCTCGATCACCTCGACGCGGCTGCCGTATGGGGCGAGGTTCTCCCGCTTGCCGGTCGAGAAGTTGTCGAGCACGCGCACGGTGTGTCCCTGCTCCAGCAGCGCGCCGACAAGGTTCGATCCGATAAAGCCCGCTCCACCCGTTACCAGATAATGTGCCATGAGTCCTGTTCCTTTAGCTAAGTCCTCTGTCCACAGATGACACAGATTTCACAGATCAAGAATGAAACCTATCTGTGTCATCTGTGGATCACTCTTTACCCTCTGCCTGCCGTGACGACGCTTCGGTATACGTCCAGCGTTGCCTGCACCATTGTATCGACGGCGAAAGCCTGCACAAGTCGCTCGCGACCCGCACGGCCCATCGCCGCCGCGCGGGCGGGGTCGGCAAGCAGGTCGCCGAGCGCCGCCGCCAGCGCGCCCGCGTCGTCGGGCGGAACCAGCCGCCCGGTGGCCGGGTCGTCCACGATCTCCGGCAGCGCGCTGACGCGGCTCGCCACGAGGGGACGCGCGGCGCTCATCGCCTCCAGCGCCACCAGCCCGAAGCCCTCCCAGCGCGAGGGCATGGCGATCACGTCGCAGGTGGGCATCAGCCGCGCGGCGTCTGCCACCCATCCGGCGAAGTGTACCGCGTCGCCCACGCCCGCCACACGCGCCTGCTCCTCCAGCGCCGGGCGCAGGTCGCCGTCGCCGACGATCACCAGCCGGGCGCGTCCGTGCTCGCGGCGAACCCGCGCGAAAGCCTCAATCAGCACATCCACGCCCTTCTGCTCGATGAGCCGCCCGAAGTACCCGATCAGCGGCGCATCCGGCGCGATGCCCCAGGCCGCCCGCGCCGTCTCGCACACGTCCGGCGGGTACTCTCGAGGCTGCAGCCCGTAGTGGATGGTCACGACCTTGTCCGGCTCGATACCCTCCACCCCGCGCACAAAATCGGCCAGGGCGTGGGAGATGGCGATCACCCGGTCGGCGCGGCGCATGGCGAGGCGGTTGGCGAGCTTCAACACGGGGTTGCGGCGGAAGGGGTTGTCGTTGTGCCGGGATGAGATGGCGTGCGGCACGCCCGCCCGCCGCGCGGCGGGCAGCCCGTACAGGTCGGCGTGCAGCAGGTGTGTGTGGACAAGGTCGGGACGGGCGGCGCGAAGCTCGGCGGCGAGCCGGCCCGGCAGCGCCGGGTCGAGGTGCCCGCGAATCGGCACGCGCCGCGCCGGGATGCCGCGCTCTGCCAGCGCCTCGCAAAACTCCCCGGCGGAGCCGTCGGCCTCCTCCAGCACCAGCATCGACACTTCGACACCGTGCGCCGCGAGGCCCGGCAGCAACATCAGCAGGTGCTGCTCCGACCCGGCGATGCCCTTGACTTTGCTGATGTGGACGGCGCGCATCAATCCTCAGCCTGCTCCTTGAGTTGCTGCTCCAGCTCGCTCAGCCGGGTGTTGAGCAGCGCGATCTGCTGGGCGGCCTGCCGGTTCTGCTCCGTGAGGCGGGTGATGATGATCGAGAACTGGAGCATGACAAGCAGCAGCAGCCCGAAGCCGATGACGAACATCGCCGCCGGCGGATAGGCAATGCCCATGATCCGCGCCACTTCCTCAAGCAGTGTGTTGCGAAAGAGCGAGAGGATGAACATCACGCCGAGCGTCGCCAGCCACAGCAGCGAGTAATCCTCGCGCAGCCGCCGCCGCCGCACCTGCTCCACCACATACGCGAGCAGCGCGACGGGCACCACCAGCATGACGATCTCCGGGCGTGAAATGTTACTGAACAACGCGCGCCTCCCCTCTTGCTTTTGATGCGGGCCGCAGCAGGCCAACCAGGATGGCCATAATGACCTTGATCATGTAGTAGGCGGAGCGCAGGGGCGTAATGGAGGATTGTCCGCCGTAGCGGGCGTTCATTGTGACGGGGATCTCCACCACGTTCAGCCCCGCCCGCTTGAACGTGACCACCGACTCAGGCTCCGGGTAGTCGAACGGGTACTCGGAGGCACAGAAGTTGATGGCGTGGCGGTTCAGGGCGCGGAAGCCGGAGGTCGGGTCGGTGATGCGCTGGCCGATAATGGCCGAGATAATGCCGGACAGGATCAGGATGCCGAGGCGGCGCAGCTTGGGCGTGATGTAGCCCCGATCCTCGATGTAGCGGGAGCCGATCACCACGTCCGCGTCGTTCGCCTCAAGCGCCTCGACAAGCTGGCCGATCTCGTCCGGGTCGTGCTGGCCGTCGCCGTCCACCTGCACGGCAACGTCGTAGCCCCTGTCGCGGGCAAAGATAAAGCCGGTCTGCATCGCAGTGCCGATGCCGAGGTTATAGGGCAGCGTCACCACCGAGACACCGTGCCCGCCCGCGATCTCGGCGGTGGCGTCCGTCGAGCCGTCGTTGATCACAACGATGTCGGCGTCGGGCTGCGCCTGGTGCACATGCCGGATCACCCGCCCGAGGCTGTCCTCCTCGTTGTACGCAGGGATGATCACGAGCAGGCGCAGCGGCTTTTTGCCGCTCTGCTCGCGCTCCACGCCCCTCTCGGCGATATTCGCGTGGGTGGCCGTGATTGGGTCGCCCATTGCCTCGCTCAATCTCTCATGCCCGCAGCACGTCGGCGAGTGCGCGGGACACATCTTCATAGCGGCTGCGCCAGGTGTGCTGCCAGGCGGCTTCGCGGCGCGCCGCCGCATGCTCATCCGGGGAGTGTACCGCCCTCTCCACCATGCGGACAAACTCATCGGCATCCGCCGCAATGTGGATCAGCCCCTTGAACTTGTGCGCCTCCGGCATATCGACGGAGACGACCGGCTTGCCGCTGGCGATGTACTCGTACAGCTTGAGCGGGCTGCAGTGCTCGGCTACCTCGTCAAGCACATACGGGTTGACGCACACGTCGAACGCCTTGAGGTAGCGCGGCACGTCCTCATACGGCACGCGCCCGGTCAGCACGACGTTCGGCAGCCCCTTGAGCGGCTCCATATCCGCGAGCAGGTCCTGCGGGCCGACGAGCGCCACCGTCCAGTCCGGGTGCTCGCGGGCGATGCGCGCCAGCAGCGCCGTGTCGATCCAGTAGTTGATGCCGCCCAGGTAGCCGATCACCGGGCGCGGGACGTCTGCCAGCGCCTCCGCTACGGGCAGGTCGGGGTCGGCGGCGCGGGCCATGTGCTCGACATCCGCGCCGTTCGGCACGACGATAGCCCGCCGCGCCCAGCGCGCCTTCTTCTCGTACAGGCGATCATGCGTCGCGCTGAGCAGGTCCACCCGCTCGATGAGCGCGCGCTCCATCCGCCCGATGGCCTCGGCGTCAACCAGCCCTTTCGCCGCGGTGAAGTCGTCCACGCACTCGTAGACGGCGGCGCGCTCGCCCAGCCTGCCGACGAAGTCCGCCGAGTGCGGGGTGTACGTCCACAGCACCAGCTCGCGGAAGCCCAGCCTGCGAAGCTGCTGCCGGAGCAGGGGCAGGATCAGGGCGTTGTTCACGCGGTTGATCGACTCCGACATCTGGAAGAAAGGCAGGACGGGCGGCAGCGTGTAGACCCACAGCCGGGGCGCGACCTCGCGCGGGCCGCCAAGCCAGCGCCAGGCACGGCTGAACTGGTTGCGCACGTCTGCCAGCCAGCCCGCCCAGTGCATCTGCTGCTCGACGTACAGCACGCGGTTGCCGTCCTCCGCCCACCAGCGCGCAAAGCGGTGTTTGCGGGTCGGCAGTGCGCCCCAGTCCTGCGTGGACAGGATCAGGAAGTCCTGCCCGGTGATCACCGGCTCGTCCATCAGCCCTCGCCCGATGCGGGCTGCCACTCCCGCAGATCAATCGTCCGCCCGGTGCGGATGCTCTCCTGCGCGGCGAGGGCAATGCGCGTGGCGCGCAGTCCGTCCGCCCCGGTCACCACAAGGTCGGCCTCACCCCGGATGGCCGCGCCGAAGTTCTCCAGCAGGGCGCGGTGGCCCTTGTCCTGCCCGCCTTTTAGTTCACGGCCCTTCATGCCGGTGAACGTCACGGAGCGGAAGTCGTCAATCACCGCGACGCCGCCCCCCGCAAACGCCTCGACGCGCTCCTTGGGGAAGGCCGGGCTGCCCTGCGCGGTGTAGATCACCACGCCGAGCGAGTCGCCGGGGAAGCGCATCGTGACGACGGTATCCTGCCCGTCGGCGCTGCCCTGCGCGCTCACCGTGAGCGGGTCGGCCCCGAGCATACCGCACACGAAGTCGATGAAATGCACGCCCTCGCCGAGCAGCCGCCCGCCGCCCTCTGCCGGGTTGTTGAGCCAGTGTGAGGCAGGCAGCGCCCCGGCGTTCACACGGAAGATCACCGTTTTCTGCCCGCCAAGCGCCGCGAGCGCCTCCTGCAGAGCCAGCGCGGTCGGCGCGAGCCGCCGGTTGAAGCCGACGGTCAGCAGCACGCCCGCCTCTTCCGCCGCCGCGATCATCGCCTCACAGTCGGGCACGGTCAGCGCCAGCGGCTTCTCGACGAACACATGCCGCCCGGCCCGTGCCGCCGCGATGCCCTGCTCGGCGTGCAGGTGGTGGCGCGTGGAGATCAGCACGGCATCGACGCTCTCGTCGGCGAGCGCCGCATTGAGGTCGGTCGTCGCCAGCCCCGCGCCGACCTTCCGCGCAACCTGCGCGGCGGATGCGCTGCCGCTGACGACCGCCCGCACGTCGAAGAAACGGCTGCTCTTGAGGTTGGGGATGTGCACCGCCCGTGCAAAGTTCCCCGCGCCGACGAGTGCGATGCCGACCCGCCCATGCTTGGGCTTCGCTGCCCGCACGATCACCTGCGGCGGAGCCTGCGCTTCAGCGGTGGCGTCCGCCTCGCCATACGTCAGCAGCACGGCGAGCGCGCCCTGCTCGACGGCCTCGTACGCCTGCGCCGCCTGCTCGATGGGGTACTCCGCGCTGACGAGCGAGTCGAGGTCGAGCTTGCCCGTGGCGACGAGGTTCAGGAAGGCCTCCATGTTGCGCTGCTCCGTCCAGCGCACATAGCCGATGGGGTAGTCGATGCCGCGCTCCTCATAGTCGGGGTCGTAACGCCCCGGCCCGGTCGAGCGGGAGATCACGAAGTCCAGCTCGCGGTTGTAGAACGTCGTGCGCTCAAGCTCCATGCCCATCGCGCCCACCATCACCACGCGCCCGCGCTCGCGGCACATCTCGAACGCCTCGTTCGTGGGCTGGCTGGAGGTCGTCGCCGCGCACAGGATGACCTTGTCCGCGCCGACACCGTTCGTCAGCGCCATGACCTGCCGCGCCGCGTCCCCCAGCGTCGGGTCGATGGTGTGGGCCCCGGCCAGCCGCGCGGCCAACTCGCGCCGCTCGGCGACGGGGTCGGAGCCGATGACGATGCAGCCCGCCGCATCGAGGATCTGCGCGGTGATCTGCCCGATGAGGCCTAGCCCCACCACCACGACCGTCTCGCCGAGCGTGACCTCGGCGCGGCGCACGCCCTGCAGCGCAATCGTGCCGACGGTGGTAAAGGCCGCCTGCCGGAAGGTCACTTCCTCCGGGATGCGGGCCAGCAGGTTGAGCGGCACGGCGTCATACTCGGCGTGGTTGGCGTGGCCCGCCCCGGCGCAGGCCACGCGGTCGCCGGGCTGGAGGCCGCCCGCCTCGCGCCCCGGCTCGACCACCGTGCCCGCCGCGCTGTAGCCCGCCGGGAACCACGTCTCGGCGATATTCTGTACCTCGCCCGCCGTGAAGCGCACGCCCTGGCGCAGCGCCATCTCAAAGGCCCGCTTGATGAGCTGCGGCTGCTCCAGCGCGCGCCGGATGAGGCTGCCGCCCCCGGCGGTGAGCGTCATTTCGGTGCCGCTGGAGATCAGCGAGGCGGCGACGCGCACCAGCGCGCCGTTCTCCGGTGCGCCGGGCGCGGGCACGTCCTCGACAAGTAGCTGGCCTTTGCCGTCAAAGAAAAGCTGTTTCATCGTTGATCGCATTCCAGGAAGTAATATGTACGGGCGTCGCCGTGAATGGGTCGATTGGTTGGCAGGGGCGCCGCATGCGCCTTGCGCAACGCACGTCGCGCAACACGCGTCCCTACAGCAATATCCCGAGAGACCCCCTCCGGCCCACAGCCGCAGGCTGCGGCCCCACCTCCCCCTTGCAAGAGGAGGCCGGGTGGGGCCAGCGCCGCGCTGATGGCAGCTAACCCCCGCGCCTTAATCCCCGCCCCGGTAGATCGGCGTGAGCGTCTGCCGCATCCGCGCGAGGGCCTCGCGCCCGGCGGCGCGCGCCGCGTCCAGATCCACCTCGCCCGGCTGCGGGTACAGCAGCAGGACGAGGTCGGCTGGGAGTTTAACGCGCCCGGTGAATTTGGCAACCGGGGCCTGCCTGCGCACCCCGTAGCGCGGCGATACCCAGCCCGAGACCAGGTCCGCCTGCAGCGGGAAGCGCCCCAGTGGTAGCAGCGCGAGGTTGGGGCCGTCGATCTCCTCGGTGCGCACAGCGTTGTGGGCGGCATCCAGCCGCGCAAAGAGCGGCGCAAAGTGGAACCACAGTGTCACGGCAACCTCGCGCCCCTCGTCCCCCGCGTCTGCCGGTTCGAGATGGTCGTGCAGCAGCCACAGGCTGTGCTGCTTGTCGAACCACACCTGCCGCCGGTGGATCGCGCCCGGTTCCAGCCGCGCGTAGCCGTTATGCGAGGCGTCCACGAGGTCGAACGTGGGCTGCACGATCCAGCGGTGCAGTGTCACCTGCGCCTCGCCCGGCAGCCGGAACAGTTCGGCGGGCAGCGGGTTGATCTCCGCGCCGCTCACCTGCAGCGTGTTGTGGCTGGCCGTGGCGCGGAACAGGTTGCGGGCGGCGGGCTGGCTCGTGTAGACGTACGTGCCGGGGTCCACGAGGAAGGTGCGCCTGTAGGCGCAGAGCGTAAAGCTCAGCGTGTCGTTGTGAGCGTGCCCGCCCGCGCCATCCTGCCCGACGCCGCCCGCGACAAGCGTAAGCTGGCAGTCGCCGTGCCGGAGCACATACAGCCCGCTTGCCTCGAAACCGCGCGACTCGGACACGTCCGCGCGGGAGATGGGGCGCGGTGAGAGTGCGCTGGCCCGCAGCCGGACGCCGGGCCGGGCCTCGACCCACCCATCCGCCGGGCAGTCAGGCGGGCGGGGCGTGGTTTGTGCGAGGGTGTCCACGAAGCGCGCCGCCGCATCCTGCGAGAAGAACCAGAACGCATCCTGCCACTCGTCGCCGGCGGCGATGGCCCAGCCGCGCCGCCGCGGGTCGGCGTAGCCCGCCCAGTCGCCCGCCTCGCGCTCCAGCACGAGCGAGCCGAGCGCCAGCAGATGCCGGTGGTCGAGCACGGCGCAGGTTGGGTCGGGGTGAACGCTCAGCGGGTGCAGCCGCCCGTCGTCGGCATCGCCGATGACCGGCGCGGTACCGTCCGGCTGCATGTAGGCGGCGATCACGTCCACCATTGCGGAGAGGCGCGCCAGCGCCGGGCCGGGCACGTCAATCTCGTTGATCGCACACAGCGCCGCCACGCTGAGCGCCATCTCGGTCACAAGCCGGTGGTAGGAGGTCGAGGCCTCATAATCCATGCCGTCCGGGTTGACCTGCCGCTCAAGCTCCTGCCACAGCCGCCCCAGCCCGACCTCCCGCCAGCGCGCCGCCTGCGGGAACTCCGGGAACAGGATGCCGAGATACGCCAGCCCGACCAGGTTGGCGATCAGGTGGTTGGTGCGCGGCCAGCCGTCCTCCAGGTTCTTGATGAGATAGTCGCCGTGCTCGCGCAGCGAGGTCAGCCACAGCGCGAGGAAGTCGGGCGTTGCCGCCTCGGAGTGCAGGATCATAAACACGGCCCACACCCAGTTCACCGCGCGGATCGCCACATCCATCGGCCCGGCCCAGTTCACGCCGAACTCGACCGGGTTGGCCTCCACCCAGTCCGTGATCTGTGCGACAAGCTCCCGCGCATAGCGCTCGTCGAGGGTGTAGAGATAGGCCTGCCCCAGCCGCAGCCCGTGATGGAAGCGGCTGAGTTCCCAGGGCACTTTCACGTCGAAGCCGCCGCCGGGCGCGGTCAGCGTCAGCCGGGTGTGATGCTCCAGCGGCCAGGTGTGATCGTGCTTGAAGTCCGTGTGCCAGTCGATGCGCTCGCCCATCTCGACCGGGCCGGAGCCGAGCAGGTCGAAGCGGTGCGCTAGGATGGCTTCCGCCTCGTCGAGCGTCTGCGCGCGCGCCGCCGGGAAGAACTGCGCGATCAGCGCGGCGTGCTCCGGCAGCATGGCGAAGAAGCGCGGCGCTTCCCGCTCCGGAAGCTGCGCGGCGATCTCCTGCACGCTCGCGCCGATCTCGATGCGGCGCGGGGTACGCGGCGCGGTCCGGGCGCGAAGCTCGCGCAGGATGCGCCGCCAGACAACACGGGGCAGGTCACGGGATGGGATGGTCATAGGGTGTCGTTGTTATCTCTCGTGATTCAGTCGGCCCCCGTCAGGGGGTGAGGTTTTCAAGTACCTCATCATACAGCGCCAGCGTCGCCGCCGCATTGCGCCGGGCATCGAACAGGCGGCAGGCGCGCTCGTAGGCTGCCTCGCCCATCGCCGCGCGGCGGGCCGGATCGGTGAGCAGGTCGGCAAGCCCCGCCGCCAGCGCCGCCGGGTCGCCGGGCGGGACGAGCAGGCCCGTTTCGCCGTGGACGACAAGCTCCTGCGGCCCGCCGAGGTCGGATGCCACCGACGGCACGCCCATCGCCGCCGCCTCGACGATGGGCCGCGCAAAGTGCGGCACCGTCGAGGGGAAGGCGAGGCAGTCGCTCGCGGCCAGGATATCCGGCACGTCATGCCGGATGCCGGTGAAGATCAGCGCCTCACGCGCCGCCGCGTCGAGCGCGGCTACGGCGTGCTGCACGGCCTTCTGATAGGCGTCCACGCCGAGCAGCCGCTTGGCGAGGCCCTTCAGCCCCGGCTCGGCGAGCGGCTTCGGCGGCGGCCCGGCGATCACCACGCGCACGCCCGGCACTCGCTCAACGAGCGCGGGCAGCGCGCGGACCAGCGTCAGCGTGCCTTTCGGCTCTGCCACACCGCCGAGCATCGTCACGACCGGCGCATCCGCCGGGATACCGAACTCGGCACGGAATGCCTCGCCGGTCAACGAGCGGTCGAACTGGTCGAAATGGACGAAGTTGTACACCACGCGCACATGGTCGCCCGGCAGAAGCTGGTCGGCGTCGTACCGGCTGATCGCCACGACCCGCGCGGCGTGCCGGTGCAGCACCCGCCGGATCCACGCGCGACGCAGGCCGAGATAGCCCCTGTGCAGCGGCTCGCGGATGTGCCAGACGAACGGCACGCCCTCCCGCGCGGCGGCGATGGCGGGCAGCACCAGCGTCGAGGAGTTCAGGTGGATCAGGTCCGGCGCAAAGCGGCGGATCACAGCGCGGGCGCGGCGGATCGACGGGAGGATGCGCAGCAGCTTGCCGGGCAGCCGCCACAGGTCCCGCCCGCCGTACCACTCCAGCGTTGTGTGGCTGAAGTCCGTAATACCCTCCTCAACGTGCGTCTCGATACCCTCGCTCCGGTACAGATCCACTACCGGGCCGGGTTTGAGCGTCACCACGACCGGCTCGTAGCGGCTGCGATCAAGCTGGCGCAGCAGGTACAGCAGGCTCAGCGGCGCGCCGCCAATGCCCCCGCCGTGGTGAAAGTACAGCACCCGCCTCATGACCGGTGCAGCCCCAGCCGTGCGATCTCCCGGCAGCCGTCCCAGTAGCCCGCGCCGGTCGCCACCATCTCAACGAGCCGCGCCCATGTCAGCGGCAGCCAGTCACGCCGCCCGCGCGGCGAATAGGGCGCGAGCCGCCAGGCATGCAGCAGCGCCGGGACGAGGATCGCCGCCAGGAACCACGTCCCCAGCACCGAGCGCACGATGGCCGCCCAGCGCATGGGTCGCTTCTCGTGGACGTACAGCCGGTACGCGCCGCCGCGCCCCCGCCCGAGCCGCTGCCGCCAGTACTCGCGGAAGGCCGCCGGGGCGATGTGCGGCACCACAATCGAGTTGTCCCGCGCGGCGCGGTAGCCGAGCCGTTCCAGCCCTTCCGTAAAGACGCCGTCCTCGCCCGCCGTGTTCCTCCCGAAGTGCTCCGGGAAGCCGCCAACCGCGAGCGCAGCGTCCCGCCGCACGGAGAAGCCCTCCGTCCAGGCGGCCTCGTCAGGGTTGTGGGCCTGATCGTAGGCGTGGTGGGCCTGAATGTAGCGCGGGAACAGGTGGTCGGTGTTCGTCACCTCGGACTCGACGGAGAGGTAGTCCGCGCCGCGCTCGTAGTAGGGCACGATGCGCTCGATAAAGTCCGGATTGGGGTAGACGTCGGCGTTGAGGATGACGACGATCTCGCCCTTGGCCTCGCGCAGCCCGTCGTTGCGAGCGACGGAGACTCCGGGCTTGGGCCGCTGCCGGATGAGCCGCAGGTTGGGGATGCACTCGGCGTAGCTCTGCACGATCTCCGGCGTGCGGTCGCTCGACGCATCGACGACGATAACCTCCAGCGGACGGTAGGTCTGCGCGGCAAGCGCGTCCATCGTCCGGCCAATGTCGGCTTCCTCGTTGTATGTCGGCACGATGATGCTGACGAGTGGCTTGGTACTATCCGGCATAACGATTCCCTTTATGCAGGGGCGGAGCATGCGCGTTGCGCGACACACGCCCCTACCACGTACACACGTGCGGTTGGTAGGGGCAGGTCTCAGACCCGCCCCTACGACAGCGGTCGTATCGGGTGCACGTGGGTGGCGGGTGCGGCGCCCCTAATCCACAAACTCCCGCAGCCACAGCTCCAGCACGGCGAGCGACCACGCGCGCATGTACGGGCCTTCCCCGGCGAGGAAGTCGCGGTACACGCCCCGCGCCGCCTCGACCTCGAACAGCCCGCGCCGCGAGATGGACTCCGGCGAGAACACGTCCTCCAGTACGTCGCGCAGATCGCCGCGCATCCACGCGGCGACGGGCATCTCAAAGCCGCGCTTGGGCCGCTTCAGCACTTCGGCGGGCAGCACGTCGCGCAGGGCCTCGGCGAACACCCACTTGCTCTGCCCGTTGTTCAGCTTGAGTTCAGGCGGGATGCGCACCGCAAACTCGACCAGCTTGTGGTCGATGAGCGGCACGCGCACCTCCAGCGAATGCGCCATGCTCATGGCGTCGGTGTCGCGCAGCAGTGTGTGCGCCATGTAATTGCTGATCTCCAGCCGGGTAAGCTGCGCGATGCTGCCCTGCTCGGCGGGATGCACAAAGCGGGCCAGATAATCGAGCGACCGCTCCGGGGCGGCCATCGCCAGCATCGTCTCCGGCGTGTAGAGCGCCTGCTTCTGCGCCTCGCCGAACAGCACCCGCACCCGCTCGTAACGGGCCAGCAGGTCGCCGTCGAGCCACGTCAGCGCGCGCTCGCCGCTGGCGATCTGCCGCGCGGAGCGGCGGGCGACGTTCTGCACGGCATCCGGCAGCCGCTTCCAGACGCCGCGCGCCCGGTCCATCCGCCGGAACAGCTTGAACTGCGGGTAGCCCGCAAACAGTTCATCCCCGCCCAGGCCGGAGAGCGCGACCTTCACGTGCTGCGCCGCCGCCTGCGAGACGAGATACGTGTTGATACCGTCGCCGCTCGGCTGGTCCATCGCGCGGATGATCGCCGGTAGCTGCTCGCGTACGTCCCGCCCGGTCACGACGACCTCCGTGTGCTCGGTGCCATAGTGCCGCGCCATCACCCGCGCCGCCGAGCGCTCGTCGATCTCCTCGCCCTCCGCGCCGAAGCCCACCGAGAACGTGCGCAGGCGCTCGCCGCTGGCGCGAGTCATCAGCGCAACGACCGCGCTGGAGTCCACCCCGCCCGACAGGAACGCGCCGACCGGCACGTCGGCGATCATCCGCAGCCGGATCGACTCCTCAAGCAGCCGCCGCAGTTCCGCGACGATCTCATGCCGGTCCGCTGCGAGCGGTTCGGCGGGCGGCAGATACCAGTACTGGCGGATGCGCAGTTCGCCCCGCTCGAAGGTCAGGCAGTGGCCCGGCGGCAGCGCCTCGACGCCCTCCAGCATCGTGTAGGGCGACGGCACGGCGTAGAAAGACAGGTAGTGATGCAGCGCCGGGTAGTTGAGCCGGGGCGTGATCAGCCCGGTGGCAAGTAGCGCCTTCAGTTCGGAGCCGAACATCAGCCGCCCGCCGCCAAGCTCCGCGATGTAGAGCGGCTTCACGCCCAGCCGGTCGCGCGCGGCGAACAGCTTATGCTCGTGTGCGTCCCACACGGCGAAGGCAAACATCCCCCGCAGCCGGTCAAGGCAGTGCTCGCCCCACTCGACGTAGGCGTGGAGGATCACCTCGGTGTCCGACTGGGAGCGGAAGTGATGCCCCGCCTCGATTAGCTCCTGCCGCAGCGCCTGATAGTTGTAAACCTCGCCGTTGTAGACGATCCAGTAGCGACCGTCGGCGGTGCTCATCGGCTGGCGCCCGGCATCCGAGAGGTCGATGATGGCGAGGCGGGGGTTGCCGAGCAGCACCGGCACGGGCCCGTCACCCGCGTAGATGCCGTGACCATCCGGCCCGCGATGGCAGATAGCCGCCACCGCGCGCTCGGCGATCTCCCTGTCGCCTACGTTCACGGCCCCCCAGATGCCACACATAATCGGCTCAATCTCCCATCAACGCAGTGACCCGGTAGACCTGCGTGCGCGGGCCCTCGAAGACCAGCTCGGCATGCTCGCCGAGGAAATCGGGCCGTGTGAACAGGTACTGGTCGTCCGGGTCGGCTTTCGAGACCATGATGTACGTGATATCGCTCGCCGCCAGTCGTTCGAGCAGCGTATCGACATTGTCAATGGTATCCAATCGCTCGCGATCTCCCCACAGCGGCGAGACGATATCCGGCGCGATGTACAGCGGGCTGCCGGGGTGCTCAGCAAGCACACGCGCCCCCGCCCCGACCTGCTCGTTGAGATAGCGGACAGCTGCGCCATCCGGGAAGGTGGGGTAGGCCAGTTCTTCGTGCCAGCGCTCGATGTAGGCCTCGCGCGTCTCGATGCCCAGCACCACGCGATACGCGCCGTTCCAGACCATCACCGCAAGCGCGTTGGCGAGGTTCACGAGGAAGGCGATGCTCACCACGCCGAGGATGGCCTGCCGCCGCCAGCCGGACCGCCCGCCGATGTGGTGCAGCGCGATTGCGGCAACCCCGGACAGCAGGATCAGCCCCGGCAGGAAGTGCCGCACCGCCTGCTTGACGAGGAACCAGATCACCGAGAACACCAGCGCGTAGACAAGCATCTGCTGTGCGGGGCGTCTGCGCCGCAGCGCGCCGAGCAGCGCCCCGGCGGGGATCGCCATCAGGAAGACCGGCCCGGCGATCATCCCCAGGTAGAAGCCGGGGTCGGTATGCCCCAGCGACGCATTCCACAGGTTCGCAAAGTAGCCGCCGACCGTCCAGGGGTAGAAGACCTCGGTGCCAAGCTCGCTGCGCGGGGAGGGCGTCGCGCCGAGAAGCCTGTGTAGCGGCCCGGCAAACACCGGGTACAGCGGGTTAAGGTGCTCGACCGCGTTGTAGAGGTAGTACGGCAGCATTGCTACGAGCGCCGCCAGCCCGAACGCCGCCCCGCTCCGCGCGAGCACCCGCCAGCCGCCGCGCTGCGCCTCGCGCAGCACCAGCCACAGCCCCAGCAGCCCGATGCTGATGAACGTCTGGTTCTTCGACCCGGCGGCAAGGCCGAGCATCACGCCGCAGAGTACAAGCCACACCCTGGGTTGATAGCCGCGATGTTCAATCGCGGCGCTTGTATTCTCTCCCGGCTGGGTGCCGCGAAGTTCATTCGCGGCGTCTCTGCCCTCACCCTCACCGGTAACCTGCAGCCACCGGAAGAACGCCGCCAGCGCCAGCGCCTCGAAGAATGCCCAGCCCATATCGACTTTGGCGGACTGCGCGAGGTAGGCGGCGTCAGGCATGGTGATGATGATCGCCGCCGCCAGCAGCGACTCAGTGCGCCCGGTATGCAGCCGCGCCAGCGCATACACACCGAGCGCGAGCAGCAGGCTCATGTCAAAGCCGGTGACGAGCGCCGCTAGGCTGAAGCTGCCGTTGAGCAGCAGCGCCCACGCGGAGAGCATCATCATATTGCCGGGCAGCGTCCCCGCCCAGATGTGCGTCGGCTGGAAGTAGCGCCCCGCCTCCACCCAGTAGCGCGGCACAAGCAGGTACTGGTGAACGGTATCGCCTTCGAGCGGCGGGGCGAGGTCGGTGACGAGGTTGGCGGCGACAAACGCCAGCGCGACGAGCAGCGCCATCTTCACGAACCACGGCGCGGCGAGCGCCTCGCGGAGCGCGGCCCATGCAGCACGGGCGTCGGCGAGGAGCGTGCGCGTCTGCACGAGGGCCAGCCCCACGCCGAGCGCGAGCAGCACCCAGCCCGCGGCAGGCCGCAGCCAGCCGACAAGGCCCAGCAGGAAGAGCAGCGTCACGGCAGCGCCCAGCCCGAACGCGAACGAGAAGGCGATCTCCGCCGAGCGGGTCCAGAGGTCGAGGCGCACCAGCCGCTGCAACCCGCGACCTGCGCCGTAAAGCGCCAGCATCACCAGCGCGGCGAGCAGTAGGTCAGCGAGCAGCGCGATCATGGCCGGGTCATCAACAGCGGGGCGATCAGGCGGGCCTGAATGGAAGGCCAGTGGATGATAAACTGGTGCTGGAGCGTCCCGGCGAGCACGAGCAGCAGCCAGGTGAGCGCCAGCCACTCGTGCAGATGGCCCACGCGGGGCTCGGCGCGCTCTGAAGGTATGTGAGTTGAGGCGTAAGAAGTGGGAAACGTTTGGGCGAAGGCGGCGTGCAACTGTTCTTCGACGACAGAGGGTGAAGCGTGACTCTCGATGAAGTTAACACAGCGACGACGCATACTGAGCAGCTTCTGCCGGTCGGTCAAGAGATCGGTGACTGCGTCAACCAGCGCGTCAGCATTGTTATTCGAGACTAGTCGTCCAGTCTGGTCATTAATTACTATTCCCTCCGGGCCGCCGCAATCCGTTGCGACAACTGGCGTACCGCACGCCATTGCTTCAAGCATCACAATCCCCAATCCTTCCTGAGTACTGGAGATTACGAACAACTGTGCTCGGCGATAAAGGTCGACAAGCTCATCCCGTGACACTTTGCCTTTGAACACGACTGCATCTTCCAGTCCCAATTCATCTCGCAAACTCTGCAACCTTGGCCCTGGCTCATCCCCCGCCAGTACAAGCTTCACGTCAGGAAGTTGCTGATGCACTCGGGCAAACGCTCTGAGTAAAAGGGGAATGTTCTTTCTAGGATCGTTGATTCGGCTGACGTTCAGTATGAAGCGTTCACCAGTATCTCGCTCGTCGTCGGGAAGTGGATTGAAGCGCGAGACATCGACGGGCACCATCACAAGTTCTGTACGGTCTGAAACCTCAGGCACAGCTTCCTGTACCCGGCGCATGGTATACGGACTTTGAGTTAGGATGCGTGATGCCCGGCGCAAAACCAGCCTTTCTTGCCAAGCTAAAAAAGGCCAGAAAGGGCTGCTCAAAATGCCCTTAGCCCATTCGTCATTGATCAGCACTTTGCCGCGTAGCTCATCTTCATACATCGTCCCCAACCACAAGATGTAACGCTTCCGTCTTAGCGCGAGTGGCAAGGCGTGAAGACATGGCCCTCCGGCGACGACAACTTGATCGAACTGGTCAAACAGGTTACCGAAGATCCACTGCGGCATGAAGTAGAACAACCATAGCGGGGCGGGGAGGGGTGCGTTTGCTAGTGTTGGATGCGGATGGTCTTTTCGCCGATGAACGCGCCAAGTCCTGATTGTCTGGCGAAGACGCTCCCAACGACCTATGCCATCCCCCTCGAAGGCGGCATAAAGGGCAGTTGCTCGATGTCCCCAACGGTTTAAAAACGTAAACCACCAATCGACAACGGTTGGCACTCCGCCGGGGCGTTCCGCTTGCAGTGTTAGGACACAGGTATGGTCGCGGGGTCTGTCAGGTGATGGGTTCATAGACACTTCAAATTTCCGCTACGTATGTTCGCGACCTCTGCGATTCTCTTACTGCTTCGTGCCGAAAAGCTGGATGAAACGTCCAGAAAGATAAACTGGCAAGGCCAAAGATTGCTAAAAGCGGCACGATGAGACCCAACTCACCACCGTGCAATAGTCGGTATAGCCACCACCAGTCTGGTAGATTGTAGGAAAACAGTTCTCTCAGTAACGTCGGCGCATCGTAGGATGACGGTGTGTCAAGGTAGTTCTGCCAGTCAGGAAGATTGCGAATAGCGGTTAACGCGCCTTCGGTCTGCATCCGCAGTGGCCACCACTCAAGGCTCCATACAAGGGTATCGCTTGAGCCGGTGATGTTCTGAGAGGCGAGATACGACTGATAACGTTCGGTAGGGACTATCAGTGAAGGAGCCTGTAACAGTATGGTAAGTGCGGTCAGAGCACCGATCAACGCTCGGTGCCAACGTGCAAATACTTGTGGCTTGTGAAAGAACTCTGCGAAGATGATAAAAAGCGGAAGAATGCCGTTTAGAATGTAGTATGGTCCCCATCCATATAGGCCGAGACCAGAATACTGTGCATGGAAAATGAGATCTGAAACAAACAGTAACCCAAGTACTGCCAACAGGAAGCTGTGTTTGCGTCTGAAACGGCGTGCCACAATGGGCAACGCGAACAAGATTGGCATGTAAATGAACATACCCTGCCATGGACTGAACAGCCATCGAGCTAAACCTGGCAGGATAGGGGCGCCCGGATAGGGTGCATGTCCTGTATAACCAAAGACGAAGATATCTTCGAATCTCAAGTAGTTGTACAGAGGGATGATCCAAACAATGGCTAGTCCACCAGCAATGCACCACATCGCAGCCTTGATGCGGTTTTGGTGACTCTCCCAGGCAGGCGAACCGAGTACAAGCAATCCGAGTGCTGGCCCGGCAGTTATGGCTGAAGCTCGCGTAACTATGGCAACGCCGTATATCAAGCCAGCAGCGAAGCACTTAGCCCAACGCTGCTCAGAGGAGATCTGGGCGCTAACAATAAAATACAGAGCACCGAAGACACCCATCGTGGCTTGTACCATGTCATACGATTGACGTGAAAGTCCCCACAGGATGCTACCAAACGCCACCAATGAAGCGGTTTTCAGCGCCGTCCGTGAACTGTAGCCGAGCTTTTGCACAATGCCGAATGCAAAGGCGACGATCAGACTGCTTGAGATTATCATCACCGCGCTTGTTGGAAGTGCATCACTGGGGCTCAAGTATTTTGCAACGCCGATCTTTTTAGCCAGGTCTAGTGCTGCGAGAAATGGTAACTGCATGAGCGACTGGCCGATGCCAAAATATATATACGGCCTTCCATCACGACCGATCGTCCACAGATTGTTAAGATACTCACCCTCTTCGACCTGTCTTAAAGCCAAGTCACCATGATAGTAAAGATTGCGGGCAGTAAGATCACGTACAGCACCGTCGGTCGTGTTGAATTCGGGCGGCTGGAAGAGCATATAAACACAAGCGATGACGATAAACACCGTTGTGAACGTGGGTTTCAAAGGGATGGGTAGCCTGATCCGCGTTTGTTCTGGCATTAGGGACTCTGACTGGTAGGCTGATACGACACAAGTAAGATAATCGGCGCGATTGTAACATAACTAGCAGAATCCGGACATTGCACCCTTCTGCTCGGTCGCCTCGCCTTACTTGCCCCCGGCCCGATCTGCGTGCTATAGTGAGCGTGCTGTCAGCACAGCGCGGGACCGAACCAGCACGAGGGCAATATTGGGTATGAACAGCTTCGATTATGACCCCGCCGATTCGCCGGACCTGCCGTCCGGGCCGAGACTTGAGCGCGACGGCCTGCCGCCCGGCACCGGGAGCCTCAACCCGGCGGCGCTCGCTGAGCACGCCCGTGCCGTCGTGCAGGACCGCCAGCGCCTGCTGCGCGACCTGAGCGGGACGGGCTCGCTGCGTCGCGGCCCCCGCCTCGACGAGGCCCCGCTGACCATCAAGCAGTTCCTGCGCGGGGAGATCGACCTTGACAACGAACTGTCGCGCCGCTTTGCCAAAGCGCCGCTGCTCACGTCTATCGCGCGCTCCCCGCAGGATGCACGCCCGGCGAGCCAGGCGACCGCCATGCTGAGCAGTCAGGACTCCAGCGCCATGCTCAGCTTCGACCTCTACGGCGACCAGGATCTTACCGAGCTGACCTTCACGCTGAACCACATGCTGGCGATGCGCTTCCAGCTTGAGAACCTCAGCCCGTACGATAAGCGTCGCTGGCTGGACCTCATGCGCCGGGATATCGGTGTGGCGTTCCTGTGGACGAGCCAGCGCTGGGAGGCCGATTACGCGATCTTTGTGCTGCGCCCGCACTACATCCGCCTGTACGCGTTCTCGCCGCACCGCTTTGAGGCTTCCGTTCGCATTACGCACCCGGTCGCCCGGCAATTGATTAACTGGCTGGATATGCGCTGGTTCCAATCGAGCGCCGCGCGCTGAGACCGGCACGGGGCGAGTCCACAAACGACATGAAGGGCACTGGTGGGTTCATGCGTGGTGCCCGTGTCATTTGTGGGCTCATTCATGTTGACTGAACAAGGGCATTCGATACGTGTTTGAACTGGTATTTCTGGGAACATCGGCCAGCGCGCCGTCGATCCAGCGTGGGTTGAGCGCGCAGGTGGTCATCTATAAGCAGTATCGCTTTCTGGTTGACGCCGGGGAGGGCACTCAGCGGCAGATCCTGAAGAGCGGTATCGGCTTCCGCCGTCTGGACAAGATCCTGCTGACGCACGGGCACCTCGACCACATCCTGGGGCTGGGCGGGCTTATCTCGACGCTTGCCCGCTGGGAGGCGATGGACGCCATCGAGATCTGGGGCGGCAGGTCCACGCTGAACCGTGTGCATGACCTGATCTTCGGCGTGGTGCTGCGCGGCGCGCGCGCGCCGGTCGATATCGACCTGTACGAGGTGAAGCCCGGTACGCTGATGGAGGACGACGACCTGCGGGTGTCGGCTTTTCCTGTGGAGCACCGGGGCACGGATAGCTTCGGCTACACCTTCGAGGAGAAGCCGCGCCGCCCGTTCCTCAACGAGCGCGCCGAGGCGCTCGGCGTGCCACGCGGGCCGGAGCGCCGCCAGCTTGTCGAGGGGAAGCCGGTCACGCTGCCGGATGGCCGCGTCATACAGCCCGACGACGTGCTCGGGCCGCCGGTGCCCGGCGAAAAGCTCTGCATCACCGGGGATGTGGGGGATGCCAAAAAGATCGCCCCATACATCGCGAATGCAACCGCGCTCGTCACCGAGGCGACCTATATGCACCATGAGGTTGAGCTAGCGCGGCACTACGGGCACATCACCGCACGTGAGGCAGCAGAACTGGCAGCCGAGAACGGCGTTCAGCACCTGTTCCTGACGCACATCTCACGCCGCTATCGCGAGCGTGACATTCTGGAGGAAGCACGGGCGGTGTTCCCGAACACCACCGTCGTTCGTGACCTGGACCACTTCCTGATTCGCAGCGGCCAGCCGGTCGAAAAGCTGGAAGGCTAGCTTCGGCGCGGTCGCGCCTGCGCTGCCGCAGAGATGCCGACTGGCCCGGAAACCACGTTCCCGGGCCAAGCATGGACTACGAGAGTGCCATTGAACCGGGCGGCCCGGCTCAGGCGGCGGTTGCCTCTAGCTCCGTAAGCCGGTCAGCAAGCTGCTTCAGCGTTGTGCTGCCGAGCTTCTCGACAAGCTGCTGCTGGGCCTCGGTGAAGATCTCGCAGAAGGGGCAGCTTGCCGAACGCTCGCAGACGGATGGGTCGCGGGTGCAGCGATTGATCGTGATCGGCCCGTCAATCGCCTCGATCACCTCAAGCATCGTGATCGTGTCGGCGGGGCGGGCCAGGCTGACACCGCCGCTCGCGCCGCGCGTCGCCTCGAGAATGCCGCGCACCACAAGCTGCGAGACGATCTTCGCCAGGAACGGCAGCGGGATCTGCTGAGCCTCGGCAATCGCCGCCGTCGGCGCGCGCTCTCCGTACTCCATCTTGGCAACTTCGACCGTGGCTCGTAGAGCGTAGTCGGCTTGGCGTGTAATTTCGAGCATGTCTTTCACCTGTTACTGAGGGCCTGAGCCCATGGCGACCAGTCTTAGTTTTCTAAATCGGAAAATAGGGTGCGAGTAATCTTAAATATCAATATAAACCTAAAACATGAGGCGTTTTTTCACTAGTGACGTACGTCACACAACCATCATGACCTCCTGCGCCTGACCGGTGACAGCCTGCTTCCCCGCGCACGATTCCCCTGCCGGGCAGGATCGGTATAATGGTGAGGAAGGTAAAAACAGCCGGCGGCAGGAGGTGCCTGGCATAGAACATTCGTTTGCGTCGAGGTGCAGTTTGCTGTACGCTCGGGGGTAGAACTGTGCGGGATGTGTGACGCAACATGTCACACATATGTTCTATATTATAATCAGCCGTTCAGAATGGATAGACTGTTTTACGGCCACTCTGATCGGTTAAGGCAGCTTGACGAGTTCAGGCTCTAGGCAAAGGAGATCAAGGTGTTCCAACAGTGTATTATCATAGGAAACCTGGGTAGAGATCCCGAGATGAGGTTCCTGGGCGATGGCACGCCCGTCACCAGTTTCTCGGTTGCTGTGAACAGAAAGTGGACCGGGCGGGATGGCAACCCGGGTGAGAAGACCTGGTGGTTCCGTGTGACGTGCTGGGGGCGGCTGGCGGAGACGACCAACCAGTATCTGCGCAAGGGCAGCCCGGTGATGGTCATCGGCGAGGTTGATGCCTCGGCTTACATCCCGCGTGAGGGCGGCGAGCCGCGCGCCTCGCTGGAGCTGACCGCGCGCGACGTGCGCTTCCTGCCGCGTGGTGGTAGCGACATGCAGGATGTGGGCACCGGCATGGACTACCCGACCGAAGAAGAGGACATTCCCTTCTAAGGAAGGGCCTGACCTTACATGGACAACCTGGAGAGCATCAGCAATTCCATCCGCGACGAGCTAAACGCCAAGAATGCCGCACGTGATCTGGCGCTTGCACGCTCGCGGGAGCTGATTCGCTTCTGTGCGACAGCGATAAAGGCCATCCACCGTGAGAACTGGGAGCAGGCAGAGGTGGATCTCCAGACCGCGCGTGAGGCGGCGCAGGAGTTGATCAACGGGGTGGAGGAGTTCCCCGACCTGTATCACTCCGGCTACACGCAGGACGCGCTGAAGGAGTACGTTGAGGCCTTTGCGACCTACGCCCTCGTGCGCGGCGAGGAGCTGCCGACGCCGGAGGCGCTGAACGTCGTCGGCTCGACGTACCTCAACGGCCTGGCCGAGGCGGCAACCGAGATCCGCCGCCGCATCCTCGACATCATCCGTGAGGATCACACCGAGGAGGCGGAGTCGCTGCTCGACCACATGGACAACATCTACAACACGCTGATGACGTTCGACTTCCCGGACGCCATCACGTACGGGCTGCGCCGCCGTGTGGACATCCTGCGCGGGGTGCTGGAACGCACGCGCGGCGACCTGACCAACAGCCTGCGCCAGCAGCGTCTGCGCGTTGCCCTCCGCAGTCTGGAGGAGCGGCTCAACCTGCACGCCGGTGAATGGCTCGACGTGGAGGATGTCGCGGAAGCCGAAGACGAGGAGTAAGCCGGGAAGTCAACCTGATTCTTTCTCTGCATATCGCGCCTGCCGGGGGCAACCGGCGGGCGTTTTTTGTGTTGTATCAGGCGAGGACACTGCTCACCGAACGGTTCTTTCCATCCGTGACATTTGCCTTGCTTTAATTTATCTGCCAGGTGGTTATAATGAGCCGCATCCCTTGTCATTAAACCACGCCTTGGGAGGACGTAATCCATGCGCATCCACGAGGTCGATACGCGCCAGCGTCGAGACGTCAACCGCTTTATCAACTTTGTTTTTGAGCTTTATAAGGACTGCGAGCAATGGGTGCCGCCGCTGCTGCCCGATGCACGCTTCCAGCTTAACCGCGAGAAAAACAGCTTCTACAAGT
>ERZ773359.280-NODE-280-length-70090-cov-9.723467_pt1 | contig 70090 bp, 50 predicted proteins | sample MGYA00374955_ERZ773359 | MGnify/ENA primary metagenome ERZ773359 (study PRJEB29098, sample SAMN04486028) | biogas fermenter metagenome | study: EMG produced TPA metagenomics assembly of the Biogas fermentation microbial communities from Germany - Plant 4 DNA1... | reverse complement strand
CTTTGCGAACGTCTTGTAATACCACTTGTAGCGCTTGCCACAAATGGTTACTCTTACGAAGTTCTTGTCTTTTTTCATATTGTTTACCTCCTTCATCATTTGTTCCTTTGTAGCGGCGCGAAATGACATACCCGGGGCATGAAATTTCACACCAAAACAAAAGAATATATACGTGGTACCCCCAGAAAAATTTTTTATTTTCAAAAACCCCTATAGGGCATTTTTTTGTAGGATGGAAAGTATATTCGATTTTCATAAAGTGTTTTTATGGAAAATTGCAGGTAATAGATTGGACGATGAGGAAATTATGCGGGAAGTCGGCTTCCCGTTTAGTTTCTATTAACCTACTTCTCTGTCTCGTTTAGACCGTAACGGTAAGAAAAGAGATTGATACGATTAAACACATCTACGAGAATTCCGGAACGCTATTCGATAACAAATTGGCAAGGTCATTTGTCGAGATTGTTCGTTGAGCTACTTCCACTTTCGCTTCGCTTAGAAGTGGGAGTAGCTCAATAAAGAGCAAAAAGAGAAGAGGAAACTCGAAGAAGGGAGGGGAAGGAAGATGGTAAATAAGAAATCCTGGGAAGAGTTTCGCTCTAGCGGAATGCTGTGGTGGATCAATATGATTCTCCATACATTCGGCTGGGCGATTGTTGTGAACGTAAATGAGGATGGGAGCATTTCGGAAGCCTATCCTGCCCGAGTGAAATTCAGAGGCTTTGACGAAGAAAGTAATACAAAAGGATACATAAACGTATCAAAATATATAAAAGAACATGCAGACGAACTTCTAGAAGAAAGCAGAGAATAATCACTAGCGACAGAACAAAAGAGGCTATTAAAAGAAGGTTGTACGAGCTCGACATCAAGGCGAGGCCTGTTCATTTGGACAACTCGGTTAAATATACCAAGGAAGAAGTGTAACCGATTATTAAAATGTTCAATCAGGGTTACGGATTCAACACTGTCGTTGAGAAGATTGGAAAGAGTGCATTAGGTGTAAGAGGGAAACTCGAACGAATGGGGTATCGGTTCAGAGAAGACCGATTTATTAATTTAATAGCTTGAAAGAGAAGTAGGTAACCGTTATGGCTATCTACTTTTTTGTTTCTACACTCTATATAAGCAAAAAAGCACAGTAATACATAAGAGAGGAGATGTATTGAAAAGGAGGATTGTCAAATGGCAAATATCAGAATTAATAGTGTGGCAATGATCGACGGCAAAGTGACTGCCAACCGTATATTGGATAAGTCACAAAATCCGCCTCGTCTGATCGTGGAGGGAGCACTACAGACAAAAGAGTACATCGAGGAAATCTTTAGAATAGAGACAGCTCGCTTTACCCTCGAAGATGTAGAAGTATTTCATGAATCATTCGGAACAGAGGATGACGAAATTGTCTATGCCTTCACGGCAGGCAATCTAATCGTCGCAGAAGATTAAAGGAGGTGAGATACATGAGCGATCGTGTTGACGATATGGATTTAGATATGGATGAAATAACAGACTTAGAGGTTGCTGAAAAGTCACAAGCTGTAATTAACAGAGAAAACTTCGAAAACAGTATCAAAAACCTATGGGGACATTCTGAGGTAGGACTAGAAGCTAAGCGTGCTGCCATGACAATGCTATCAACGAAAACCGGCATGTATGCTAAAATTCCAATTGTCTGTAAAGCCGACACTTGTCCGTACTCTGAATCTTGTCAGCTGTTAGCTTATGACTTAGCTCCGTTAGGCGAGTATTGTCCAATCGAGACAGCTCAAATTGAGCTTCGCTTCCAAGGATATGCGCAAGACTTCGATCTGGAATACTCAAGTTTCACCGATAGGTGCATCGTGTCTGAAATTATTAACTGCGACATCATGATGGAACGATGTAAAGCACTTATGGCTAAGGAAGGCGTTCCGGTCGTAGAAGTTGCAGCTGGCATCTCAGAAAATGGAGAGATCTTCTCGAGACCAGAAGTTTCGAAATATTGGGAAGCCTACGAACGAGCTAGCAAGAGAAGAAATGAAGCTTATCAGCTGATGATGGCGACGAGAAGAGACAAGAAAGACAAGGGAGAACGCGAAAAGAGTGTTACCGAAATTATCGCAGAAGCTGTTGCAGATGGTAGCTTAGTTGAGATTGAAGAGAGGCCTGACGAATTCAAATAAAGGAGATGAGTGAGATGGTTCAAAACTACGCAGATGATATTGTAAGAGGCGCGAAAAAAGTCTGGAATAGGCTTGCGAAAGAAATGGTTTCTGAAGCTGTACCGAAAGCTCAAGCGGCTGGCAAACTCCTTCATTCCAATATGAAAATCAACGATGCCGCAGACAGCATTCATATCGCCAAAGGTGCGCTTAGTGGATTGACGGCGACTTATCATAACGTAACAAAAGCAGGAATGGGTATTAAAGACGCAGCATCAGTGGCGCATAGGACAGCTCAAGGCAATCTGAACTTAGCAGCTATTGCCGGAAGCTATATTGGTGTTTCTGCAGCTGCTCGAATTGCGTCAGGTGGTGGTATCTATCGAGACCGTCATGGAGAAACAGACCTGATCGGAATTCCGTTCATTTAATTGCGAGGTGTTTAATCTATGGGATTAGGTAAATTCTTTTTCAAAGGTTTCATCGACGCTCCTCGTAACATCGGAAAGGCTTTCGGTGCGGGCTTTGATATAGGGCATGGTGGATTAAGAAGACTATTTTCTGGATACCACGGTGCAGGAAAAGGCGCCTGGAGTTTAGGCGGTATGCTATCTACTCCGCTTGGAGCTGCTGCTATTGGGGCAGGGGTAGGCTTGGCTGCCTCTGCCAAATTTGAAAATGTAGATCCCGCTCCCGCTGCCGCTACAGGAGCTGTTGTGGGAGCTGTTGGATTACCAGCGGTGGGAGCACTAGGAGCGGCAACTGTTGAGCTTGGTGCAAGCCTTGTTGATAGCATTCCTAAAATTGGTGCGGCAGGCTTAGCCGCTGGAAAGATATTAGGAACAGCAGCTAAAACTGCAATAGGTGGTCCAGGATTTACAGGCGGTGCTATGGCACAAGCAGGAAACTTAATACTTAACCCTATTCAAAGACACGCAAGAGCTTTTAGTAATGTTGCTGATAACCTTTTTAAATATACGCCGAAGAGAGAGATTTTCGATGCGGCTACTGGAAAAATGAAAACGACTGGCGGATTGAAAATTACTCCTTTGGGTTGGGGGCTTCTTGGAATCGGAAGCTTAGTCCATTCTGCAAGAGGAGCGTTAGCTGAAGCAGACAGAATCAGAATGGGTACAGTGGATCCATACATCACAAGAGCTACTCCGAGACCTCCAAGTTATTATGACAATGCTGGAGCAACAGGCGATTTAGTCTTTGCTCTTAATGCCAATAGAAGAGGGTGATGTTAGATGAGTCTTAGAAAACTAGGAAAAGCTATGACAAAAAAACTTAAGGGCAGTGGTAATCCTTCAGGAATTACTGGATGGACAATTTTTGGAGGAGTTGTAAGTACCGCGAGTGGTATCAGTGCCTATAACCAATCAAGAGCACAAGGCAACGGTGTAATTGGTTCAGCCGCTCATGGTCTTTCTGAAGCTTTTATGGCTGAACTTGTAGGACCTTTATATCTTCCAGCTATGGCTGCAGTGGCCGCTCCTAAGTATGCGGTTAGAGGATATGAGTCTGTGATGCGTAAAGCTAGAGAAATGGAAAGAGTAGGAGCCGCTCCGTTTACTGGCAATACATTCGTAGATACAGAACAGACTTATACCATGCGCCAGGCTGGTATGCAAATGATCCAAGGCTCAACTTTAAATACGAAAAAAGCATTGCTAGGGAACGAAGCCCAGTATCTGCATCGATAGGTGGTGATATAGATGTCAGTTAAGTCTTTAGGTAAGGCTATGGCAAAAAAGCTAGGAGAAGCAGGGTACGTCAAAACCGCACTTACAGCTGGTGTCTTAGGTCATTCTTATGCTCAAGCAAGGAATGAAGGACAAAGTAAAGCATCGGCAGTTATTGGTGCGGTCGGAGAAAGCGTCGTGGCTTCAGTCATGCATCCGGCTGTTTATGTACTTGGTGGTCTTGCAATAGGCGCTCCTAAAGCGGGCGTGCAATTCTATGAAACATTTTCCCGAAAAGCGAGAGAGTTAGAAAGAGCGGGATCCGCTCCGTTTATGACTAATACATTTGTCGATACACAACAAACTTATACGATGCGCCAAGCAGGTGTCGCTATGTTACAGCAAGCCAAATATAATGTCGAAAACCATATGCTCGGTAACGAAGCACAATTCTTGCATAGGTAAGAAAGGGGTGACGTAAATGGCTCGTCTCACAAAAGCCGCTGCAAGTGTATTAAAAAATGCAGTAGGTAAAAGCAAATCTGCTCGGAAAGCGATAAGAAAACAAGTCGTGAAGCAGGTTGCAGGTCTTGGCGAAGAAGTCGTAACAAATCGTTCAATAAGAGAAGGATTGGCCAACATTCCGAACATAGGAAAGACCGCAAAGGCGGCTGGAGGAATCGTTGATGAGGCTAGCAGCGTACAGAAGAAATTGTTTGATAACGTCAGAAGGGGACTTAAGAGTAATTTTAAAGACGTCTCAGACGACGTGTTAGATAGTTACGCAAACAAATTTACAGATAAAATTCTGCAGACAAGTACAGACAATGTTGACTTAATAGCTGGAGACCGCACATTGTTCAGCAGAATGTTAAGGACACAAGGCGCAGAAACTATTGAAGATGCTTTTTCTACCGCTAGCCTCGGAGCCGACAAAGGTGGATGGATAGGCACTGGTAAAAAAAGAGCTCAAAACTTCAATAAGATGGTGGTGGACACAGAGCTTAGAGGAGCTCACAAACTGGAAGAACTTAATAAGCGCGGCGTATATAATCACAACAAGCGCATAAGTTACGATATTGATAAAAAAGCAGGCTGGGATGTTAACCAGCAAGCTATACAAGACTTAAGAGAAGGAGGCTTTAGTAAACGAGAAGCGAAGAGAGCTGTTAACAGATTGGAAGAGGAAGGAAATCCTTTAATTGAATACAGCCAAGACAGACAAAAAAGGTTTGAATATGCAAGAGATAAAGTTTTCGATATTCGTGCACAAAATCAAAATCGTTCAAGAAGATCTATTGAAAGAGAATACAACAGAAGACAGAAGCGTGCTCAACAAGAAGCTACAAAGTCCGGCAGTGGAAATAATCCCACAAGTGAATACGATAACACTGTTATTAGCAGATACAAGAAAAAGGAGTTTGACTTAAACTATAGTGATATTAAATACGCGCTTGGATATGATAATTTATCAGACGAAGTCCTTGAAGCTTTAGGAAGAAAAGCAGGTTTTACGAAAGAAAAACAATTTGAGGAGTTTAAAAATTTCTTCAATCAAGGCAATAAAGAAGCGGCGCTCGATATGGTTAAAAAGAACGAAGGTGAGTTTATAAGCAATGTTTCTCTAATGGATAAAGTTTTTGCCTATAGAGTACCGCAAAAAGCGGCCTTCGGAGTTGGTACAGCATATTTAGTAAGTGCTATGGCTAACAGAAAAGGACAGCAAAGTAATGCTGAGCTCTATGGACAAAGAACGCCATACATGTAAAGAGGTGATTGAATGAGTAACAGTATTAAAAAGATGTCTCCAATTGAGCGCAAAAAACTTAAAGAGATCGTGGAAGATCCAGTCCTTTGGGCGAAAGTGTTCGTTCGAACTTTCGATCCTGTACAGAAAAAGGTTGTTCCTTGGACGGCAAGATGGTATCAAGTTGAAATGCTTAGAGATAAATCCTTAAAGAAAGTTGCCCGATGCGGGCGTCGTACGGGTAAGTTATTTGCCCTTTGCTCGTGAATTGCTGGGAGGTCGCACACCGAATAATCAGCAGCCAAAATTTCAGGGAAGATTTTACCCCGAAATAAGGTTCAGAGACTAATAGCGCGAGCATCTCTAGATTTAGAGAAAGATATAGTCCATCGCTTAATAGCGTTGAAAACCGAAACAATGTGCATCGACGCCTTGCATCGTACCTATACAAGACCTAATTATAGGGTATTAATGGTTACACCATATGAAAACCAAGTCCGACTCATTTTTATGAGATTAAGAGAGTTAATTGAAACTTCGCCCTTACTAAAGAGTGAGGTTGATAGAATGACGCAGAATCCTTTCCAAATCATCTGGAAAAATGGATCTGCTATTTTAGGATTTACGACAGGTGCCGCATCCGGTTCTGGAGGAGCTTCTATCCGCGGTCAAAAAGCTGATTAGAAATTCGCGTTATGTCCATTATATACTAATTAATCATGATAATATCTCTAATAGAGGTGATTATCATAATTAAAGAATACAAAAATAAAGAATGGCTAGAAGAACAAATAAGGAAATATGGAAGCATAAATACGATTGCTAGAAACACAGGTTACAATCGAAAAACCATCGTATTTATAGCCATCTTTACGAAGATGCAATAGCGTATTTGGACAGAAGAACAAGAAGTAATTTCTCAATTTTTACGCGAATATAGTCCTCCATGTGAGTGATTGCATGGAGAATCCAGGTTAATTGCGGGGAGTTACTTAGAGCTTCATCTACGAACTGTTATCAGTAATGATATCAGGGCACTGCTAACTACAGTGGTATCGTAAAAATGATGAAGATTGTATAATCCGCAGCCAAGTTTTCTGAAAGGGAAAAAGGTTCAACGACTATTTATGCCTGGCTCTCCTTAATGGAGATGAAGATATAGTCTGTTTTATTGTGAAAGCAATAACATGAAACGTATATTTTTATGGACGAAGTGGATCGAAATGGTCATGTGGTCCACTATAAATCGGGTGAATTGCGGGGAAGACACACGATCCGCAGCCAAGCTAAGCTAGGAGCTTAGAAGGTTCAGAGACTAGTAGCGCCTGGCATTGATGAGATAGTCCACAAGTGTACATGACCGATGCTGACTTTGATACCGTCACAACCATTGCCGCTGAGAGAAGTGACATTGGGATAATGATTTTTATTATGTCATCTACTTCCATTGGTAAAAAACTTAGGTGTATATAGCTACTTATACAAAGATGCAAAAACATACCTAAACAGAAAGTATAAAAAAGTGAAATCTTTCTTATTGAAACACAATTGTCCCGCCACATAGAAATATGTGGGCAACAACTATCTGAATTCAGGGGAAGCCCTAACGTAAAGTCGAGGGTAATCCTGAGCCTAGCTCTTCCTTTGAAAGAGAAGGTGCAACGACTATGCGGATAGTACCGTAACAGACAATGCTGACGGTAAAAATATAGTCTGGACTATACAGAGATGTATAGATTAACAATACCGATTTATGTCATCTACTCCGACTGGTAAGAGATCTAAATTCTATGAAGCTTGCACAAACAAAAAACTAGGATACAACGAACACTATCATCCTTCCATGCATAACCCAAACTGGGACGAAAAAATGGAAGCCGAATTCAGAGCACAATTATCCGACCAAGGATATGTGCATGAGATTCTGGCAGAATTCGGTACGCAAGATACAGGTGTGTTCGATAAAGATAAAGTGGACCTCGCATGTAGCCACGAATTTTACGCTTACGAAAAACTATCTCCAATACAAGAAGACCGCATTGAAAAGCTTGGTGTTAAGCCAAATATTTATGTTTACGAAAAAGGCCAAAGAGCTCCAATCAATCCATTCAGAACAATGGGAGTAAAACTTATACCAATAGTCCTGAAGACAAGATAGATAAGCGGTAATATTGTTTTGAGGTGAGTGAAATAGAAAAACTCTATCAAAACAAAGAGTGGTTGGAAGAACAGTTTAAGACAGTTAAATATGCGCAAGTTATAGGAAGAAGTGTTGGAGTTACTGGCGATACAATCGAATCCAGAAATCAAGCCAATAACCCTAAAATCTTACGATACATGTATAAGGACGCCACTATCTATCTTGACAGAAAATATAAAAGGGCTATGGAGCTATGCTCCCCTTTGCAGTAATGCAATGTAAATAAAGCTAGTAAATTGCTGGAAAGTTCTTAGAGGTACTTGAGCTACAACGCAATCAGCAATGATAAACGTGAACGCTTGAAAATCAAGTACATTGGATAATCAGCAGCGAAGCCTCTCACCGAGAGGAACGTTCAACGACTCATGCGCTAGCCTCCTGTGAAAACAGGATGAAGATATAGTCTGCCTTTTAAGGAAACTTATTAGACCAAGTGAGACTGGGACAAATATGGAGCCTCTTCGTCAATCATTATTCTTGACTATGATGTAATAAGAGAAAAGTTCAAAGTAATAAAAAGAATAGAGGTTCCTCGAGCCGAGTATTCCTATGACAAAGCTGTACAAATGATTGTAGAGCTAAATGACATTTACAATCCTGCTTGGATCTATTGCGATAGAGGAGCGGGAGAGTATCAAATCGAGCGTCTTCATATCATAGGTGACAAACGGCCATCAACGGGCCTCAAAAACAAAGTGAAGGGCTGGCAGTTCAAGAATGTATTGGATGTTATAAACCCTATCACAAAAGAAGTGACGAGAGAACCGCTAAAACCATTTATGGTGAACCAACTTCAAATCGCATTTGAAAGAGAGCGTATAATGCTTTCTCCGTTTGACGAAACGCTTCATAAGCAATTGATTGATTACGAGGTTGTTCGTACTTCTCAAAACGGTACGCCTATATTCACAAGCGAAAACGAGCACTTCATTGATGCTTTAGGATTAGCTTATTTGGCGTTTGTGTTAGAGTTTAGCGACCTTACAGATACAATCAAAAAGCCAGAGTTTTCAAGTAGAATTGAACATTCGTCTAAGACAATCGGAGAAGCAAGACTTACTCAGGCTTTTAATGAAATTGAAATGCCGATGACTCCAGAAGTCAAGAAGGTGTTGGACCATGACCCTACTGAACTAAGAGGGGATCGTCCGACATGGGTGAAAGTGAATGAGAATTACCGTGGATATACCGGCCGATCTGGCTGGGGGTCAAGAAGTGGTCGCGGTCTCTCGAGATCCATTTGGTAATAACCGGCCCCTCCCCCGGTTATTATATACATCCTCCCACTTCATAGACGCTAGATTTGCCCCCCTCCTTTCTAGCGTCTACTTTTATCAAAAAACAGCAAGAATACTCCCATCTTCTATAAGTGGGAGAGGCTCAAAGTTTTGAGTAAAGAGAGGTGGTCATGTTTGAAAAAGAAAGATATTTTCTATAGGCCAGACCTAAAGCCGAAACGGGATTATATGTCTGATGCTGAAATCCCTAAAGAGGAGGAGCAGCTTCCTGATATAGAAGAGGAAGAGGTCTCTGAGGTCGATGAGCTAGAGGAGCTGAAAGAAACTCTTGAAGACATCATTGGTGTCTTGGATATTGTGCCAAGAGAAATCATGGAAGCACTAGAGCCATCGCTTATCAGAATTCGTCAATCCATGGAAGCAATCGAATTGCCGACTCCGGAACCACAGCCATCGGAGCAAACACCAGCAGAACCTGAAGAAGAGGATGGAGAAGACATACCTCCAACTCCAGCAACAGACGATCGTGATCCGACCCCTGGTTATCCTAAGAAAGTTCCTGACCTATTTCCAGAAGATCCACCGATTACAGTGGAATACGTTTGGCCAAAGCCGATACCAGTTGTTCTGGAAGAGGTCTACAATATCGACTTAAAGGATATTTATGAGGACTTTGTTTACAATCTTCAGAGGGTTTTAATGAAGTATATTCCAGATCTTTTATATACAGCCAATGTTGGCGGTTTACCAGATTATCGAGATCTGTTTTATGAATATAAGTTGTCAGCTGCTAAAATTGACGATGACTTCAAGCATGTGTCAGATACAGTCACAAGAATGCAAGTGTATCGCAATCAAAAAGCAAAGCTGTTCAAGAAAATTTACAACATTGATCAGACTATCTATCATTTAAGAGCTATAAAAACAGCGTACGAGCTTCGTAGCCGTTATTATAAAGCGAATTATCAGAAACCAAAGGATTACTTAGATACACATTCAAACGACCTTCTACGAGACTCTAGGACTTCGTACGACAAGAAATATCAGCAAAATATGTACAACTTCTATAAATACTTAAATTCAGCCGTAATATTAGTAGAAGAGACACTTGATGCTTTTATGAAAGAAGCAAAAGGAAAAGCAATTTTGCATAAGCAAGGCTATGACATCCTTGAAGGTCTTACAGAAGAAGATAAGAGTAAGAAACGACATACGTCTCGTCAAGAACAACAGCGACAAGAGCAAAGAGCAAAAACACGACTTGAAGACTTACCATTAACAGCCACAAGAACATCAGGATCAAATACATACAACGCCGGAGGAATGCCTGGACTTCCAACGGGAACAGGAGGCAATCAAGACGTTGTAACGATTGCGATTAGATGGGCGCAGACAAGAGGTTTAGGAAGCGCTAATCCTGTGAAGTACAGCATGACAAAACGAGCGGGAGATCCAGACTTGAAGCAATGGGGAGATTGTTCTTCATTTGTTAGAAAAGTCTTCAGAGAAGCTGGTAAAGGTGATATCGGCGGATATACAGGAGCTCAAATCACAAACCCAAGAGGACAGTTTATCGAAAGTCTGTCTCAGCTTCAACCAGGAGATTGTATGTTCTTCGGTCCTACCGGAAAGCACGTTCACTACAATACAATGCCAGACGGCAGAAGAATTGCAACAGCTCACGTCGGTATTTATATTGGTGACAACAAGTTTGTCGATCTAAGTAGTGGAGTTACGACAATCTCTATTAAAGATTTCAGCCCGGGAGCTCGTTACCACGACTATGTAACGAAGCGCTTTGTTGGAGGGAAACGCTTTTAATTCATCAATAGATTTAAATGTAGTAAGATAGGCGGTGAGGCCAATTGAATCTCTTTTTCTGGCGAAAAAAGAAAGATATAAATGAAGCGCCGAGAAAAGTAGTGATAAGAGATAAACAGCTGCAAAAATTTATCGTCAAGGCCGTAGGGCTCATTTCTAAACAAGGAATGTATAGGCAAGACTTTTCTTATCCTGAGTACGATCTAGAAGAAATCAAAATCGCTTCTGCATCAGATTCGTACATCAAGCAAGCGTTAATGAAATACAGCTACTTGATTTATAAAGCAGGATATACCATCAAAAGTGAAAACGAAAAAGCTGCTGAGTACATTAAAAAGCGTTTTAGAATTATGAGCTTCGCCACACAAAAGCCGATAGATATTACTCTCCAAGAGGTTGCAGATGATCTTGTAAAGTATTCGAATGCTTTCTTGATTAAGTCCAGAGTGGATGTTGTCATGCCTGGAATGAAAGCGAGGGGAGTATATTCAGATAAACCAGTCGGCGGCTACTTTAGAGTGGATCCGTCAACGATACGCATTAAGCGTAACAAGCACGGAAAGATCCTTCTATATCAGCAAATAGTGAATGGTGAAGAAAAGAGTTATGCGCCACATGACGTTGTTCATTTTTACCTAGACAAAGAACCGAATAATGCGTTCGGAACTCCTAGGATCGTTGCAGCACTGGAAGATGTGAAGCTATTAAGAAAGATTGAAGGTAACATCATCTCACTTATTTACCGCTTCGCAATTCCGATTTACCAATGGATCATCGGACTTCCGGAAAATGGATTTCAGGCGACCGACAGAGAAATTGCGGAAGCTAAGAATGAAATCGAAAAGATCGCTATGGACGGCGTAATCGTAACAAACGAAAGAACCCAAGTAAAAGCAATTGGGGCAGAAGGGGAAGCGTTAGATGCTTCTGCATATCTTCAATATTTTGAGAAACGTGTATTTACAGCACTAGGCGTTAGTGAGTCCCAGATGGGCCGAGGAGGAGCTAAACAAGATGCAGACAGCATGGAAGCTCAAGTTCACGATACTGTAAAACACATTCAGCGAACTCTATCCATTTTTATAGAAAACTATATCATCAATGAGTTGCTTCTAGAGGGCGGCTTCAATCCAATTTTAAATGAAAACGATATCGTTCATTACGAATTCGAAGAGATCTCTCTTGATACAAAAGTCAAAGTGGAAAATCATGAAATGCTTAAGTTTCAATCCAATGTTGCCACGCTTGAAGAGACTCGTAGAAACCTTGGTAAGAAGGATGAAGTTGATGAGAGTCGCCTGTATGCCAACATGATTGAGAACAAAAATGCGATTGCTCAGATCAAAGAAAAAACAAAAGGAGCACTCGAATTACAGAAGCATAGGGAAAAAACTACGCAAAATGGCGGTGGTGATGAGAATAACAATGGAATTGCCGGTAATGGTAATGTTGTAAGCACCAAACCAAATGATGATGTTAAAAGCAGAAACTTGCCAACAAACCAATACGGCACAACTTCAGTAAAAATCAAGGAGTCACTTGAAGAGGCTGAGACCCAAAAACAGCTAGTCATGATTGATCAAAAACGTAAAGATAAGAAAAATCACAAAAAAACTTATCAGTCAGTATATAAAAAGTACAAAAACATATGTAATGATATCGTTAGAGATGCTAAAAATATTGACATCGTTGTTCCGCTTTCAAGGGATGCTCTTGTAAAAGAGATTGATCACTACATCACTTTAGCTTCGAAAGACGGTATCGCTAAAGCACTTGCCGACACAAAGAAAGACAAAGAGTTAGTTACAGTTGCGAAGTTTAGCTTAACAGCTTTGCAAGACTATACAGCTAAGCAAGTAACTAAACTACTGAAAGACATTAAGAGCAGAATTAAGAAAGCTGAAGATCCAGAAGCTGTGTTTGATGCATTAGAGTATCGACTAAGATTTCTTATCGAATATGTTGTTCCAAAAGCGTACTGGTATTCTTACGTGAAAACCTGCTCTCAAGTAGGAATTGATCAAGTCTACATCGACTTCAACGGAAGTGATGATGAAAAGGATCATTCTAAGGTAGTCAAAACGAAGAGCTTTAGCATCGAGGATGTTCCGGCTTTCCATTCGTTTTGTGATTGCAAAGTAACCCTAAAGGCAGGTGATGATAAATGAGCATAATGATTAGGGAGTATTTAGGATTTGACAAGTTTGATGCAGAGATTGGCTACAAAGATGTAAATCATCTAAAAGAAAACTACGACTCAACAGATCCGATCTCACCTAACTCACTGATGGTTGACATCGAGGGGATTCACGTTGGTCCGACGAGGAACTACACAAGATATACAGAACAAGCTTTGAAATCTAGTGTTCGCTCATGGACTCATCCATATCGAAAGCCTCTAATTATGCACCACAATGAGAAAGATGGAAAAATAATCGGTCGAATCAACAGCGTTTTTTATACCGATAAAAAGACGCGCTCTGGAACAGGTGCATTAGTGTTTACAACTAACGTTCCTGACCGAGATGGTATGGAGCAGATTGAAGACGGAAGATTAATGACCGTTTCAATCGGTATTATTGGCCATGACGTAAGATGTTCCATCTGCGAACATAATATCGCAGAATATGGTCCTTGCGAACATGAGAGAGGTCAAGTCTACGATGGTGAGATTTGTTATTGGGATATTTACGAAATGGAAGGTAAGGAATTGTCTTATGTAATCGTTCCATCTGACATTTACGCTAAGAATATACGAATCTACAAACCTATCACTAAGAAGACTGAGATCAATGAAAATCTTGAAGAAAGGGTGTTTGAATTGAAACTAACTGAGAGCGAAGTTCAAAAATTACAAGCTGACTATCAAACTCTTCAAGAAAATAATCAGCAACTAGAAAACGACAAAGCTTCATTAAGCTCTAAGCTGCAAGAAGCAGAGACGAAATTAAAAGATGCTGAGACAAAATTACAGGAAGTCCAAGAAAAACTAAAAGAGGCGCAAGACAAAGTCAAAGAGCTAGAGTCTGAGTCTGCTACTTTGAAAGAAGAAAAAGAAACGCTCACGAAAGACTTAGAAGATACAAAGAGTTCTTTAATAGCAAAAGAATCTGAACTTGCTGAAGAAAAAAGCTTAAGAGAAAGTCTTGAGTCTCAAAGCGTTGAACTGAATGAAGCTAACAAACAGGTATTAGTTGAAAACTATGTGCTATTAAGAAAGTTAGCAGGAAAACCAGACGTCGAGTTGCAAAGCATTCAAGAGCGTACAAAAGAGTCGCTTAGCGATGCAATAAAAGACTTAAAAGAGGAACTAGGTAATGGCGGAAATATTACGGCAATTAAGCCTGTAATCGATCCGACAATAACAGGAAGTCTTGAAGGCAATGTTAAGAAAGAGAAAAAGGCTAGTAATATAGATTTAGAGGAAGGCCTGCAGAACTTATTCTATGATATTGCCAACAAGTACAACTAATTAATTTGAGGAGAGTGAATAGCAATGGCATTACATCCATCTAAATTTACCGGTCAAGATAGACTACAACCAGGTGCTAGAGGCGAGACGTTTCAAGCCAACTTACCAGGCTACCGACAAGGTGGCGACAGAATCAACCGTACGAACAACAAACTCAGTACGAGCCCGCATGATGTACCTAACATTAAGTACCAATTCGACTACAGACTCCCAGTGTTGTTTAGATACGGATTTGCATACGGATACAATCAAATCGTAATTCCGAAAGGCCGTATCGTTGCAGTTGATCCTCACATGGACCTTGTTGATTTCGACATGAGAAAGCAACACAATACTCTAACCATCGCTAATGGTGGTGTTCCAGTAAGAGTAAGAGAGGCTGGAGATAAATACCCAGTGATGAGAGGGGAAGCAGCTGACATTGTTGAGCCAGGCGCACAAGGAGAAACTGTTCATGGAATAGGCAAAGAATGGGCTCCATTAATCGGTTTCGATAAAGCTTATACTTACACTTCATTCCGTCCTTTCGGATCTGGCGCTGGAACAGACTACGCTGTTAAAGGCCCTATTGGCCAATTAACAGATGCAGGATACCAAATCGATTCTGAAACAGGAAAAGTTGTAACTGCAGACGGCACTCCTACAAATGTGAGACCAGGAAACATTCCAATCGGTATGCTTCAAAGAAACGAGTACACTCGTGACGATGATGCTTACAACGGCATGATGCCAGGTCCAGTGTTAACGGATGCCTTAGTAGAACTTCCTTGGTTCATGTATAAAAACAAGGCAGAAGAAAATCCATGGGGGTCTGCTTATGGTGCATTGTTCCCAGGAGCACTTGTAAAGTCCGACGAGAACGGTCGTATCGTTGTATCTCCATTAAGCTTCGAGCAAGAGATTGCAACTATGGGATTAGCAGAATACGAGCTTGAAAGACAACAAGTTGTTGGTCAAATCTACTCTGTAAACAACAACTTATTACCAGAAGGTTCTGCTCGTTGGGTAACATGGGCGCTTGAAGACAGATTGAGATTTAATGAATTCAATCCTGCTATTTGGCCAGAGAACAACAGACGTGGTGAAGATGCTATTAATAACTCACCATATCAATCTACTGGAAAATACCCAGGATATCCATATGATAAAGCTTACAAAAACAGCGACTTACACATGCTTGCATCTACTGGCCGCTTAGGTAACTACAACCAAAGATTAGGTCAAAAGTATGCTTTAGAGCTTGGTATTCCAGGATTAACTGATGGTAAGAACGTTGCTGTTACTGAATATCAACCAGTAACTGTTGGTCAAATGCATCAAGCTGCAAAAGACCAAGACTACGTTGATATGTACTTCAGAGCTCCAGCTGTTGACTTAGAGTGCATGAACATCACTGTAGGATCAGAAGCAAAAGTTGATGCAACAGTAGGTCAAACTTTACTAGATGGAGCATTGAAGATTAAATACGCTGACAATCTTCAAGGAATCATCGTTCTTGAAGTTGTTGACAGAGAAAAAATGGACGCAGCGTTTGAATCTGCTGGTTCATTGGATGTTAAGATTGGCTACAAGAAACGCGGATTAGCTGGAGTTCCAACATTTATGGATTGGGACGGTTGCGTAGGAAGCGTAAGAGTCTTGTTAACAAAATAATCAACTAAGCAATGCACTAGGCAAGAGGGCTAAGCAACGCCCTCTGAGCCCTGCAGAAGTAAATTCATAACTAAAATATCCTAATAAGGAGGAATAGCATCATGAACTTATATGAGACTTTAGAACACATAGATAGCCTCAGAAAAGTAGCTATTGAGCAACAAGAAGCTTTCAATAAAGGCGAAAGAAAAGAACCTCCGAAAGTCAAGCCGGAGACATTCGACCTAATGGAGAAAATGACAAGAAACCTGTATGGTGACTACTCAATGGGTAGAGCTAACATCCAGGAAACATTAACTACAACTGATACAGTAAAGTTAATTCCTAAAATAATTGAAGGACAATTAAGAGAAGCTGCTGAGCCAGAATATCTTGCTTCAAGATTCATGAACGTTGTTCACGTAGATGGCGGTGCAAGTACAGTTTATGTGATCCCAGTTGTTGGAGAACTAGTAGCTGCTGAAGTTGCCGAAGGCGGCAGATACCCTGAAGACTACGTGGACTTCAACACAATCGAAAACAACGCGTTAGAAGTTCGCGTCAAGAAAATAGGCTTAAAGGTAAGTATTACCGAGGAGGCTATCACAGATTCAAGCTGGGACATTCTGGGAATTAATATCCGCAAGATGGGTAAAGCGATGGCTCGCTATAAAGAAGAGTGGATTTTCAACACTTTCAGTGATCATGGGCATGTAATTTTTGACAACAACCTAAGATCTCAAATACCTGAAGCTGGAACTACAGGAAGAGCAGAAGACGGCACATTCAATGACACACTATCCATAGAGGATTTCTTAGATTTAGTTCTTGGGTTGATGGGGAACGGATTTGTTCCAACTGACGTGATCATGCATCCGCTTACTTGGGTAGTGTTCGCTAGAAACTCCATGATTGGTAACGGATTAACATTCGGCGCATTAGGCGGCGGAAATGTTCATCCTTGGGGATCCACACAAGGTACTCCAGGTTTCGCAGGGTTAAGCTCTACTGCTAGCGGTCAGAAATTAATCATGAGACCTGAACAAGTACAAAACAGATTACCAGTTCCATTAACTATCAACTTCTCACCATTCGTACATTTCGACAAGATTAATAAGAGATTCGACATGTACTGTCTTGATAGAAATGAAGTCGGTGTAATCGTTCAAAAAGAAGGATTAGGAACTGACAACTGGACAGACCCAGAAAGAGATATTCGTTTATTAAAAGTTAGAGAGAGATATGGAGTAGGAGTTTTAAATAATGGTAGAGCTATCACCGTTTGCCGTAACATCGCAGTTGCTCCATCATATCCAGTACCACCTACTATCAATATCAATACTACTCTACCAAGTAACGACTAATTGAGCGATTTCTAAGGAGGGTGTCAAATGAAAGTTCTAGGTATAGTCAGGTTAGCGCCAGGTGAAGTTGGTTTCTACGACGAGCTAACTAGGGTTCATTTGACCATAGCAAACCCAGAAAGAGCGATATTAGCCGGTATGAATACGACTAATATAAAGCGCGCTGTGCGTTCTGGAAGACTTCTTCTAATCTCGGGCTCACTTGAGCCTGAGAAGAAAGAGGCAAAGCCTGTTGTTAAGGCACAGCCTCCTAAAAAAGAAGAGAATGCTAAGGTCACAGAAACCGAGAAACCTAAAAAACCAGCAAACAAAGAAGAAGAAAAAGTTTCCAAAGAGCCTGCTAAAGAGGAGGCTCCTGCAGAAGTGAAAGAGGAAACTGTCCAGGAGGGAGACGCTCCAGCCAAAGAAGCTGAAAAGGCTGAAGAAGTAAAAGCCGAAGAGAAGCCTGTTGAAAAAGCTGAAGCGGAAAAAGAAGACCCTAAGAAAGATGCAAAGAAAGCTTCTAGCAAAAAAACTACTGCTAGCAAGAAGTCAACTAAAAAATAATTCGCAAGTGCATCTTTCAGTAAAGGGGTGTGTTTAGTATGTTTCAAGAGTTTGGTATTGTAGGTATTCAAACAAGCTTGATGGAGAAAAAGGTCTCCATTGAATTCTCTCTTGACGTAAACGCAGATACGGCCACTCGAGATAGACTGATATTAGTCAATAAAGAAACTGGTCAAATGCCAAATTACAACATAGACGTAACTCGTAAAGTTATTACTCTTGAATTAGTTGAATGGCCGATCCCTAATACTGAATATTTGCTAAAAGTGCAAAAAGGTATAACTTCAATAGTTGATGATGAACTACCAGATTCTTTACAGAGAGGAATCGTTTTTAAAAGCGAAATTACCTCTTTGATTGAAGTATTGACTCCAGGCGACCATGAAAAGCTTAGCGAATTATTTTTATCATGGAAAGAAGTGCCAGTCGATGCTTCAGAGAATCTGGTTAATTCATATTGTGTAGAAGTTGCAAAGGAGAATGTTTTTTATTCAATTGTAAAGCAATCTTATATACACGATAAACAAGAAGTTACTTTTACCGATTTGCCAGCTGGACAATATTATGCGAGAGTTAGGGCTCAGAAAGACGGCGAATATGGCCGTTGGAGCGATATTGTCACATTCATTATTGGAAGTAAAAGCGTCGAACCAGAGCCGGACGATGACGAGCCGATTTTTGAAGATGGGCTTGAGATTGTAACAGCTCCGCCAAATGGGGAAACTCCAAAAAGCTTTTTAATTGAGTTTGACGATGATATAGATCCAGATTCTATACAAGAAATTGTAGTAATAAGGAGGTCAATCTGATGGAGCGAGTTGAGCATACATTTACAGTTCTAGGCAACATTCTAGAAATCATACCTGATACTCCGCCACAGGACAACTCGATTTACGAAATTTATATTAAGAGTGTTAAGTCTGCAAGCGGCAAAAAGACTCTCAATAACATCAGAGTTAAAGTGTGCACTCAGCTTCGCCCATCGTATTGCTCTCTAGAGGCAGTTAAATCATTGGTTGAAAGCTACAGCATATCTGACGAGAGAGTGCTTTATTATATCCGTGAAGCATCCCGCTTTGCAGATTATGTTCGAGAAGAAGAGATCAAAGAAACCGACGTGCCTTATGAAGTCACACAGTATGTTAAATACAAAGCAGCCTATGATAGCCTTCTTCGTTCATATATCGATATGGCATCAGAGAGTGGACAGAAAGGCACGTTAGGCGAAATTTCATTTGAAAATGTTACTTCCTATCCAGCTATGAAAGATCTTTTAAAAGCTCTAAAAGAAGAAGTGGACAAATGGGAATTGCATATACGAGGCTATGGCATAGAAGGCAGAGCTAAACCGAAATCTGCTGTTAGGGGGATAAAGCACAATCCTTATCGTACACGAAACATGAATTTAATATATCCACCTTACGGAACCATTCTGGAAGGCTACGAAAGAGATGTGGATAGATCATGAGAGCATTTAATGACAACATCAAAAGAATTATTGAAAAGTTTTCTTACGATTTCTTCGTGATACGACAGGATTTTAATATAGATTGTTCGTGTAAAAACTTCACGACAAAGCAGGCCGACCCTACATGTCCGAAATGTCTAGGGACAGGACATAAAATCAAAGTTAAGAAAATCCGAGGAGCTTCGGAGGATCGCAAAGCGACTTTTCGAAATTCTGGGCTGGACGAACAAACATTAGCCTACCATTACTATATTGATGCAAAGTATCCGATTAGTGAACAAAACATCATTGTTGATGGAGACGAAGTTATGATTGCTTACCGTATTGAAAAGAAAAAGACGGCAAATCGAGAGCATGTTTACACCAAAGTAGCAGCGCATAAAAAGAAATCCAACATTAAAATCTTCATGAAGAATTTCAGCAAGATTGTGGGTGACTTGTCATGATTGATATTATCACCAATCAAAACAGCGAAAAGATCATCAAAGAGGTTGATCGAAACAGTACGCTCTTAATTGTTGGTAAAGGTGCTACAAATCATGCTATCAACCAAATTGTTTACTACGACCTTCCAGAAACGGTCTATGGACATTACGGTCAATGCAATCTATCCGATGCTTTTAACTTAGCAAAGAAAATCGGAGCTCCTCATGTTTTCTTAGCAAACATCAAAAATTCGCATGATTATATTGGATTAGCAAATACATTAAGGCAATATGATTTTGCTTATATAGTCCTCACTGATATCTTCTTTTCAGACTACTTTTACGACTCCACAAGAAACGATAAAAAAGTGTTTTATTGTCAGCACTTGCTAGAAAAAATCTCAAGTTACAATCATTCAGTCCTGATGATGACAGATAAACACGCATCTCTGTACGAGGATATTGATGCTTATTTAAAAGATATGAAAAGCATGATTGCTGAGTACAAAGCAACAGCCTCAGCAAAAGCCGATGGTAAGAATTTATGTTTTGTTGCGAACAATCTTCGAGACCATCAGTTAGCGAATGTGGTCTTAGCGAGTGTTTTGTGTACTAAAGATTTAAGTGTCTATCCTAGACATACTTATGGGCCAGCCATCTTTTATATCAATGATTTTGACATAGATGGACAAGAGCTTATCTATTTTAGAAGCAATCACTCAGTGGGAACCACAGTTGAAAACCTTGTGAATTTTAATAACAAAATTGAACCTGAAAAAATCGTTACTGTTGACCGTATTGCAAAATACGTCAAGAGAAATATAGATCTATCTTATTTCAAGGGGCAGCCACTAGGAGCCTACCAGAAGCTTAGAGTTGAAAAGGCGCTCAAAGCCTTTCTAGACCCGCTGATTGATTGGATATTAAAAGATTATGCTATTAAGTCAATCAGGCTTGTAAAAGTGTCGCCTGGTGCTGGATCCATAGAAGTAGAATTAGATATTTTACCAGTTAACTCTATTGAGCGATTTTCCGTGGTTGTGGAGGGATAGCATGAGCAAAGCAAACGAATTTGAGCTATTGCTACAACAATACCAAGACAATTTATCCGGAGTAGTGACAACGGAAAAGATGTCAGAACTTAAAAACTCTGGACCCAGTGAACCATTAAAAGCAGATAAAAGCGCCTCCTTACATGACTTTATCAAAATGGTCTCCAAGGTTGTCACATTAGCTTTAAAAGACAAAGGCGTTGAATTTGTACCGGATGAAGGAAAGAGATTAGTCATCGATCCTCAAGTACCGCTTGAACACCCTTATATAACATACAAAGTTGTAGACCGAAGCCCGAAAGGCGAACGCAAACCAAGAGAACGCGAGACCCTGATCGTAGAGAATACTGACAACAAGACGGATGCCAGAAAAGGAAGAGTCTATGGTCAAAAATTCAAATGTATTGTGCAATTCAACATCATCGCAAGTGAATATAGCGAAGCGGACGAGGTAATGAATACTTTTGAAGACCTAATGATGTCATACGCACATTACTTTAAAAAGAATGGGGTTGCAGAATTACTATTCGAAAAGCATTTTACGGATGAAAACTTCGATATTTTTAGACAAACCGTATCTGTTAGAAACCTTCAATACTATGTTGAAGTTGAAAAACTGACAGTTATGTTTGATCAAGAAATCGAAGCCATCCAACCATAATAGTTCATTTTATAAAGGAGGCATAACACCATGAGCATTATTGATAATGAAACTTTCTTGCCAGGCGTTATTACCGAAGTTGAAAGTGATTACAGTTACGGTTATGACTCTAGTCTTTTTGGGACTACCGATTCTGTATTGCTAATCGGAACTGCTTTCAGCGGACCAACTGGTGTTCCTGTTGAAATCTACAGTCCAGAGCATGGCCGCTACGTGTTTGGTAAAGCGTATGATGCGAAAGCCAAACAAGAAGCAACATTGGTTGCTGCAATAGAAGATGCTTATCAAAGAGGTTGTCGTACCATCTACGCAATCCGTATTTCCGGTAAGCAGATTGAAAAGGTGTTCGATTTTGCAATCGATACAAACCTTAGATTAAAAGTGTCTAGCTTATACCCAACAAATGAAGCGAAAGACTTCTTCATGGTATATGACGACACAACTGGCGACGAAAAGATCAAACTTTACAAGCCAGCTGCTAGAGCAACTATCATGGAAAAAATGCAAGGCTTAGTAGAAAGTGACAACTCTGTCCTAGTTACTGAGATCCGCATTAACAGAGATTACGGTATGACAAAAGACTCTAACCTTGTAGATCTAATGCGTATCGTAAACGATCATCAATATAACAACATCTTAAGACTGACTATCGTAGACGAAAAAGGTAGAGATGTTACGAACTCTTCAATGGAAGCACAATCTCTTCCAATCGGTGCACTATTCCCAGGAGCTTACTTCATTGGCCGTGATGAGAGCTTAGTGCAAACTGACACTGATATTGATTATGTGTTAGTGAAAAAAGACGAGGATAAACCATTCTCTAGCTTCGAAGGAATTCTGTTCAAGAGAATTAACATCAACACTGATGTTAGCGCAGCTCTTCCAATCTACGCTAAAGATCAAGGAACATTAAGAGATATCTTAAGAGAAGTCGAAGTGTTTACTGCCATCCCATATGACTTTTTAGAAACTCAAGGTCTTGTAGACAATGCTTTTGCAAAAGACAAAGTGGACTACGAAGAAGTAGACCTTTCAGATTTCGAAATCTATAAGAGATTAGGATCTGGCTTTGCAATCACAGCAAGAGTTGAACGAAGAGAAGACCAAAACGGTAATGAATTACCTCCTAAAGTGAAAGAAGCAAAAGTAGGGGATCCAAACCGCGTACACTCAATCAACGACGGTATCTATTCAATGCTAGAAAACTTGAATACTAGATACAGAGTTTTAACTTGTGGAAATGCAGATACTGTTATCAGCGGTCGTTTACCTAAGCCAAAAGACTTCTTGGTGACTACTCCTATTTCTGTAGACATCTTGAACGGCTTAATCACTGCGACTCCAGTTATCGAAGAAGACAACAAGTTCTCTGCTAAGAAATATAAATTCCAATTCACTAACCTTGACGAAACAAGTGAAGCGCAGCTTGAGGACATTTATTCAGATAAGGTTATGAAGGTTGTTCCACAAGTCGATAAAGACGAGGACTATAAACAAAGTCTAAGTGTACCTAAAGGCACACTTTTAATGGAAATTGACATGACTTCAGGAAATGGAACCTTAAAGCGCTTTGATGGAAAAGCGTTCAACACTATGCATAGTGAAACACTTCTTGGAGACTTGCTCATCGCAGACGGAAAGATTTACAAAGGTGAAGCACAAGGCAACTCTGTTATCTTCAAAAAAGTAACTATTCAAGAAGATACTGAAATGGTCAATGAAGAAGAAGTAACAGTTTATAAATACGAAGGTAAAAAATTCGTCTTAGGTGAGAACAACGGTAAGGTATTCGCATTCAAAGTGATTGGCAACGGCATTGACGGACCAATGGTTGAACCTCTAGGTGATATCAACACAATGCTTTCTGAAAATATTGATAAGACAATCATCTACGCACAATCTAACCACTTTGAAGAGAATCCAATCATTATTAAGTCAAGAATTTTCGACGGAATTACTCTTGAAGAGTTTGTTGAAATGCTTAACAATCACGAAGCGTTAAAAGGACTATTCGAGTTCTCCATCGCTGACAGTGCATTAGGCTTTAAAGATGAGTACGTCGCTGATGTTGCAGGTAAAGCTATTAAAACAGACATTGAGAGCGGCGAGACAATCACTCTTGATGAGGATAGAAAAGAGGATTACAACTACTCTCTATATATCCCTTACAAGACATCTGACAACTTTGCAAGACAGCTTGCTCAGCATTGTACCTACACAAGTCTGAAAACTGCTCCAACTCACGGAATTATCGGAGTTACTAGATTAGCAGATTTAGGGCTTAATAGCATTGCTAACAAAGTTGAGGATCTGTTGAACCTTGAGCTTGATCTTTATGCGAAGAATGTTCAAGGAAATAACATGCTTGACAGAAACAATATGCCTTATCCAATCGGCAAGAACGTGTCTGTCATCTTCACACAATACTATGTGTTCATGGATGACGGTTATAAATATGTTTCAAACGGTGCAGGCGGTTATGCAGGAATGGTTTCAAGACTACCTCTTGACCAGTCTTCTACAGCTCAACCGATTGCTGTTAACGGAACATTGTTCGAGTTAACAAACTATCAGTTAACCAGACTTACTCAAAAAGGCTTCGTAACAATCAAGCAAAGCTACACAAGAGGACCTGTAATTACTGATGGTATCACAATGGCTCCTACTGCTTCACCTTTCCGCAGATTGTCTGTAACAAGAATCATCGGATCTGTTGAAGAGCTAATCAGAGAAGCTGTTGAACCATACATCGGTAAGCAAAACCACGTTGCTAACCGTAACGCAATCCAAACAGCAATCAAGTCAAGACTTGACAAGCTGGAAGGCGTACTGATCGAAGCATACAGATTCAACCTTGTAGTTGATCCAAGAATCATGAAGTTCAGCTACATCGACATCGATTATCAAATCGTACCAATCTACGAAATTCGTGAAGTGCGTAACAGAATCACCGTTAAGGATGAGCTGTAAGAACCATTGGGGGGCGCTTTAGCCCCTTCCTATCAAATCTAATTAAAGGAGTGAAAGGACTATGCCTAACAACAGCATTATGGCGTCTGAATACACAAAAACGTACACTACATTTAGTGGTTGCGATATCGTAGCGACGTTCGGAAACCGAGTAATCGGTGAGCTTCAAGCCATAACTTATAGTGTCTCAAGAGAGAAGGCGCCCGTATACACTTTTGGGAGCGCAGAGCCTAGATCTTTCTCAAGAGGAAAAAGAGGAATAGCTGGAACGCTTGTATTTACAGTGTTCGACAGAGACGCGCTAATTGAAGCATTAAAAGCTCAACATGGTACAGTCAACAGAATCGGACCAAGTAGAAACGTTGAGGGCTACACTGACGGTCCAATTACTATCCAAGAATGGGATAGAATGATGACTAACACTGTTGGAGCAGCTAGTGAAAGAGATCAATATGCAAATGCGATCTTACAAACTGATAGTGAAGTTCGCTATGCAGACGAGATCCCACCTTTCGACATCACTATCTCCTTCGCTAATGAGTACGGCCAAAAAGCTGTCCTTGTAATTTACGCCGTTGAGATCTTGAACGAAGGAACTGGCTTCAGCATCGACTCAGTAACATCTGAAAAAGCTTGCACATTCGTAGCAAGACGTGTTGATTACATGAAGAGTGCTAATGGAAATTCTGAAGACTAATTAGCAGTAAAGCATTTACTACCGGTAATAAGAAAGGAGAAAGGCTATTTATAGTCTTGTCTCCTTTTTTCATTTTTATACGCAAGGAGGTCGAAAAAAGTGTCTTCGTTTATAAGCGATTACAATTATTCCAATTTAAGCTTCTCTGGTTGTGACATGGTGGCCACTATTAATATGGTGCTGCCTAACGGAGCATCGATCAGCAGAGTAATTGGTTCATTGCAAACATTGACCTATTCAATTCATATGGATAAACACCCTGTACGAAGCCTTGGCAATGCCAATGCAAAAGACTATGTGTTTGGACCACGAACAATAGCGGGAACTTTAATCTTTGCCGTTTTCCATAAACACTTTGCTTATGAAATACTAGACACCCTGAAAGACTCAGCAGGTGTTCAGAACTATCATTTGCTAACAGATGAGCTGCCGCCTTTTGATATCACGATCAGTTTCGCCAACGAATATGGCGTTACCGCAAGACTTGCTTTGTATGGCGTTAGAATCATAAACGAAGGACAGACCATGTCCATCAACGACATTTATACAGAAAATACTTATCAGTTTGTTGCGACAGATATTGAATACCTAAACAGTGCCACGGGCGAATCCGTATCAAGAATGAAAAAAGCGGCCGAAAACGCTGCAAAAAAAGGAAGGCGTTCTGTTACTGATATGGATCCAATCCCTTCTTCTGGAGCAAAGCGCAGAAGCTATGGATATGGAGTGACTACAGTAGGAAATCAATTAGTAATAAGAAAGGAGTGATAAAGGTATGCCAGGAGAAAATGCTATTTTTGAAATCTACAACGAAGATGGCCAGCTAACAAGAAAAGGTATTGTAAAAGTTGATCAGCTTAATATTGATATTCATGACGACGATCACCGCATTGTGATCTACAACGAAGAAGACCATTCGATTATTTACCATCAAGGCTTTATTCAGAAGCCTGTAGCAAAAGAAAAAGCAATCCCGCTCCCAATTGTCATCATAAATCGTTCGCCAGGCTCACTAGAACTTTTCTGCAACTCGTTCAAAGCGGGACATAACAAAATTCATTACCAACTTGAAAACAACGCTCAGACAGCGCGAGAAGCTGTTTTGAAATCTTCTAACATTGAAGTAAATCTTCAACCTGGTAATTATATTTTCTATACCAGCAACGGCAGTGAAGTATCGGAGCCTGTAGACATTCATGTATTTGAAGAAACAAAAACAGGGTTTTTAGAAAGAGTTAAAAACAACATCTTGCCGTTTACAGAAAAACACTCACGCATCTTCACGTATGTCGATGAGTTCCTTTTAAACAATCAAGAATTGTCAGTTTATGATGCGCTAATTATGGCATATCAAAAAGCACGAGAGGACAATGAGCTATTAAAAGCTGGATATGAAATCATCTTGATTGCCGAGCAAATCATGAACCACAGAAACCAGCTGAGTAATGAAATAAATTATGGTTTCACTCTGTTCAACAGGGGAGCGCAAGACAAGCTTACCGTAGCGGACAGTATCAGCAAACTTGTTATCTATAAAGAAGTGAATGGCCGAAGGTTGTTTGAGTCATCCATTGACACATCAGTTATAAAAGATCATGTCATCTTCTTAGGGGCCAATCAGAGATATGTGTTTGAACTTTATTCAGAAGATATATTAGTCAATGTTTTATATTATTTTTCTCCTGACCAATCACTCCGAGCTGAGTTTTGGAATGAAGAGTCTCAAAACATTGACCTGCGAGAAGAAATTACGGAGAAAAGACATTTATTAAATAATCTTCAAACAGAACTGACGGATAAGGAGAAAATATTTCTCTCTATTGAGAACTATAAAAAACCGTTCTATGCGACGTGTGACGCTCCTGAAGCGACGTTTTATGCTAACAATGGGGAATTATTCATAAAGGATCATGAGCTTCTCAAAAGGCTCGACAAGAACTTATATGTTTCCATCAAAGATGCTGAAGACTTCTTTAACAGCAAAGAGGGTGTTCGAATAAAGTTTTCTGGTTCTACTGTTCCGATTGACATGGTTCGTGACTGCATCTTCCCTGATCGCCGCTACTTTGTCTGGATTGAAGATGAGAGCGGAAATCCATTAACAAGCTTAAAGATGTTCTCAACTGATGAAGACTCGATAGCATCTTACAACGAGAAAAGCAGAGGAATTGCCTTGTATCAATATGAAAGACGACTTTTAAAACGAATCCATGCCAACATGCCTGCAGCATACACGGAAACAGAGGAGCATATTGCACAGCTAAGCAGTGTTTCTGATGTAACTGCAAACAATCTTTACAAATACTTGATTGCTAGACTGAGCGATAGCAGAGATACGATGTACTTTAACAGCTTATCAACTCTTATTCTTGAAGACTATTTTTCAAACAAGTTAGTGGGCGAGTCGTTCTTCCCTGGAGCCATACAGCTAGATCAAGATAGCAAGGCACTAAGGTTCCCAGATCCTTATTATGAGTACATCATTCAAATAGATAGCTTCAACATAGGAGAAACAGACGTTAAGACGGAGTACAAGAACATCAAAAGCGGCCAAGGAATTGTAAATCTAAATGATGCGGATTATTACATTATCCATGCGATAGATAAAAACAAATACGCTAGATCCGGCTTCATCTTCTTAAATACATTCAAGCGCAACGCGGTCTTAGCAAATTGGAAGATTAGAATTGAGGTGAAGTAGATGTACGGAATAGGAAATCGACCACTTTTTCACACATATGTTCCAAACACCAAAGGAACGAAATCAGGCAGCACTTATTTCTTTAATTCAAATGAAATGAAACGCTACTATTCCTCATTGGATGTAGAACTGTATTTCGGCAACTACTATATTGATGAAATCACTCAGATTCAATTTGGCGTCAGACAAAGTGTAATGCCGCTTTTCGGATTTAATTCCTACACATTTGACGAAGTTGCAATTGGCAGCAGAATTGTTCAAGGTGTATTCGCTGTTAACTTTACATCCCCGGGGTATCTGGTTAATCTCCTAGAAGAGCTAAAAAGAGACATTGTTATTGGTGACAACGTGAGCAATGTTTCAAAAGATGATGAAGGGGCAGAAGGAGATAATACTGGCTCCGTTTCCGGTCCAGATAGGATTGGTAGAGGACCTTTATGGGATACAGCATTTGATATTGACATTATGTATGGACAGGATACAGAAAAGTCTAAGGCAACTCACATTATTTTAGAAGGTGTTGTTATTACAGACTTTCAACAAGAGATGGGGCTGACAGGTCAGCCTATTCAAGAGTTTTATAGTTTCATAGCAAAAGACATCCGTTATGTAGATTAATAAGCAAATTCACAATTTGTAATAGCTTTCACAGTGAATATGACTATGAAAGAACAGTAATACAATTATCGAAAAGAAAAACGGGAGGTAATCATCATGAAAGTGAATCAAGAAGCAGTTGAAAAGAAGAATTTTGAAAAGAAACATGCTGAACAAAAGCATGTTGAACAAAAAAATACCGAGCAACTGACTGATCAAAAAATCCAAGAGTGGAAAAGAAAATGGGGCAAACTTTACAAAACCACAATTGGCAACGAAGCATTCATCTGGAGAAAGCTAAAGAGGAAAGAGTATGTAGCAATCATGTCAGCTGTTCCAGGAGAAGAAGCTGAAGAAGTTGCAGAAGTGGGATCAAGAATTTATCAACGCCAAGAAATGATTACAAAGTTAGTGGTATTGTATCCATTTAATATTGAACAGCGCATTGAAGAAGATGCAGGACTTGCGACTTCCATCGCAGACGAAGTTATTCTAAAATCAGGTTTCGATGTCAAAGCAACAGAAGAGCTGTAATTGAGGTGATGGCATGAGAATTCATAGCGAATATCTTGATTCTCACAGACAGGATCCTCAGCCAATCAACGTACAAGATCTAACAGATATTTATATGCGCCTGCAAGATGAACATCGAAATGTTTATTTGCATCAAATCGAAAACCAAGTGTTCTTCTATCGCCCTTTAGGTAGAGCTGAATATAAAAAGCTTTTAGAAGACGAGCGTTTTAACGATATGGAAAAAGAGGAGCTAATCTGCCAAGTATGTACGCTATGGCCCGAGGATTATGATTTTGAAGAATGCGATGCAGGCGTTCCTACTGTCTTGGCCAGAGCTATCTTGAAGAATTCATATTTAGACTCTGTTGAGTCAAGAAGAGCTGTGTTGGACTTTTACAGGAAAGAGATGTTTGATTTAGACAATCAAATTACATGCATCATAAATGAAGCCTTTCCACAGTATGACATTGAAGAAATCGAAAGTTGGGGAGTTGAAAAAACAACAAAATATTTATCCAGAGCTGAATGGAAGCTCCACAATCTACGAGGTCTTCAATTCTATGACACAGACGCCGTTGAATCTTTCTACGAAGCTCAAGAAAGACAACAAGGAACTGCAGCACAAGATCAGGTTGTAACAGAAGAGATTGAAGATAAGCCGAAAAAGAATATTAGAGGTGGAGCAAAAGAAAAGCTTACACCTGAAAAGCTAAGAGAGTTGCAGGCAAAATATCCTGAGATTGACTGGACCGGTGATACCATTTTAACAGAAGGTCCAGAGGCAATGGCGGATTTTGTTGATACAACTGCTCCTGCTTTACGACCTGGATTTTTTTAAAGAAAAGAAGGTGACGCATGATGGCTGAAGATAGATTAAGAGAAGAAAAAGAAAAGTCTCCTTTGGATCATGCCGCGTCGCTAGGAAAGGCTGCTTTGACTGTTGGAGTCGGAGCAGCCCTTTTTTATAGAGGCGGAGGAAAGCGCCTATTATCTAGAGGCGCAGAAATATCCAAGAGAGTACTCAGGGAAGCGAAAGATGAGTTAGGCGGAAAAGCCTTAAAAGAACTAGGTGGCTCAGCTGAAAGACAACGTATCATTGACTCTCTCTTTACTTCTTCAGACAGTGCGTTCAAAAGAGCTGTTAAAGAAGTCAGTGAGTCAACGGTTGACTTACGTACAGAATCGCCTAAAAGCGTAGGTGGCATGATATCGGATTACTTAGAACTAAAACATAATAGAAATAAAATCTTAAAACGAAAGTTTAATGTTGATCGTATCATCATGCCAACAAAAGCTGATTTTGTCCCAAAGATGGCAGGAGACGATGAAGTTCTTGGTCGTCAAATCGAACGGTTTATTGAGGGTGCAATCGATAGACTAAATGACCCTTATCAGCTAATGGAACTCGCTCAGAACCATAAGCTTACACAAAAGTTTGATCAAGACGAAATCCTTCAGATTGCTAAGTCAATGAAGGAAAGACTTGAAAGCGATAATACATTTGATGAATATGCAAAAGCTCATGCTAGGTCGTTGGATAAGGCACTGCAAGAGCTTATTGATCCTGATAACTTATCTCGCGTATTTGGTTCTGCTGCTGACGGAAAAACAAAGATAAAAGATGTTGCTTTAGGCGACTCCGCTGTAACCATTGGAGATATCTTATCTAACGAAGAAAAATTCCTGAACAATCCAATATTCTATAAAACAGACAAAGGCGAAAATAAAGTTATCGAGTCTGTTAGAGCTTTAAAAGAAATACGAGAAGAATTGGCTAAAGTCAGTGAAGAAAAAGCACAGGCTTTTGAACAGGTTTTATTCGACCCTGGAGTCTTAAGAAAAGACTCGAGCGGAGAAATCTATTCATTTAAGGCCGCTACGGATTTAGGCAAGTCCTTTTTAGATGATGCAGCTAAATCACTTCCGGGTAAAATCGGAAAGCTAAGAGATATTTTAGAAACAAGAAAAGCTCCAGGACTTGTTTATTCACCTATGGGTGAGGTTGACGCCATTCGTGCTGCTAAGGTTGGTTCAGAAGCAGGTCCATATAACCAAAGTCATCATCTTTATATCTTAGGACGATTTTATGAGTTCTCAACAGAAGAACTAAAACACCTGCCAGAGCTTGATGACACTTATTTAATATCAGGCAGATATGGTGTAATGAACAGGCTTCATAGAAGAATGATTGGTGACGACAACTACCGAAGAGCCGGAAACGCAGCAGCAAGAGCTCTCGATGTTGGTCAAGAAGGTCAGCCGACTTTATGGGAAAATGTAAAATCCATATTTGGCAAATTCGAAGATCCAAAATGGAAAGGGAATATTATAAACGATCTATTAACACAATCATCAGAAACAGCCAAGTTCTTATCAGAAACCAAAGGGCTCAGAGAAGACGGTATCATAACTACCGAAATGAAGCAGGTAGCGTACCAGACTGTAGATAAGGCTAAGGAGCTCAATAAATTCTTCAGTAAGAATACTTACTCTTTGAACCTTGAAACGATTAATAAGCTCAAAGAACATGTAAGCGGAGATGCTAAAGAATACCTAAACTTACTGTCTTTAGATGATAGTGATCTTATTAAGCAGATCTTAATGAGAGACTCATCAAGTGTTCGAGATATTTCATCTCACATGAATCAAGATTTGATTACTTTACTGAACACATATATCAAAGATCCAAAAAGTGCAGTAAATAAGATTTCTATCAAACCAGATCCGGCAAACTTCTTTGACGGAAGAAAAACATCAGACTTCTTTGATATTCTTCGAACAGAGATTGGTAAAGAAGTGTTCATGCGCCATGCGGCTCAAGAAAGCGCATCTGGAAGATTAAATTTTGATGCGGTATCGGACTTAATAGAAAAAGCCGACTTATCTGGAGAAGCTCGTAAACAAACAAGAAGGCTTGCGGATTGGGCGGCATTTCAAGCTCAAACAAATATTTCTTCAAGGCCAATGAGGAATGCCAATACTGAAGACTTATTAGATATTGCTGAAAGCATTACAGAAATGTTTATTTCTCCTAAAGACAAAGAAGCGGTAAACGCTAAGTTCTTTGATGAATTTAGAAAAAACTTAGTCACAATGTCTGCTGATAAGATAAAGTATTTTGAGTCTTCCTATAAACACTTTGTAGACAATACAGACAATCTCGTGCAGGGTAATGAATACGCTCCATGGATTACGATGGGAAAAGCTGTTACTCCGCTTGATTTATTAAAAAACATAAATGACTCAACTAAATGGAAAGCCTTTTTCAAACAATTCAATGCTGGAAGAAAAGATCCTGAGAACATCACAACCCTAACAATGATTCCATACTTCACATTGATGCGTTTATCAGATGCATTAACACCAATTGGTTTAGGTTTTTCAATAGAGTCTACCGCTAGTACTGGAGACATGATAAAAAATATCATGTTAAAACGCGTGTTGCCAATAGCGGCCGGAGTCACTTATTTAGATTATATGAATGACCTAACAGGCGTAGTGACTGGGAGAAAAGCAACTGAAGTAATGGCAAGTGGTGTTGCAAATATCGACTTAGGCTTCAGAAAAGTAACAGATACACTTGGCCTTTCTCAATGGCTTGAAGACGAGAAGACCGTCAATCCGTTCTTGGAATATTTCACAGGCGATGAATACATGACCTATGACGAACGAAAAGAATGGTATGAATCTGGTTACAGTCCAATGAGAAAGTCTCGTTGGTGGAGCTTCGGTTCTATTAGTGAGTTTAGAGGATCCAGTATTGCTTACTGGCAGCCAAACTACTTAAGAAGAATATCAAGTAACTACAAAGACGTTTCTTTATATGACAGCCACTGGGAGAAATGGTCTCGTTCTTGGTTCCCGACTCCAACCAATCCTCTTTCACCATTGTTCTACCTAGCCGATCCTTATTGGCTAGAGCGTAAACACGCGGAGGATCGTCCGTATCCGATGACCGGAAAGATGTTTGAGGAGCATTCTCCTTGGGGAGTTGTTTTAAACCCAACACTTGGAGAGCTAATTAAACCTCAGAGACCGATGCATAGGGATCGTCTTGATAGAAACTTTGTAGATGTTAAAGCATTAATCGAACAACATAACCGTGAAATTCACGAAAAAGCACGAATGAAAGAAAGTGGCAACTTAATCAGGCTGAAGGATGGAATTATCGAGCCTGTTACATTCACGCCGCTCAGCGCTCCAACCATGTCTGAAAGGGTATTACAACTACAGATTAATGATGGCCAAGTAGCAATTATGGAGCCAGCAGCCTATCAGCAATTCTCTGGAGTTATGTCAGCACAACAATTCCTTGATGTCGCTTATGGCTCACCTGCTGGTATTCGAGCCGGAACAGGCGAAGGATTTGGAATAGTCGGCGATGGAGGTTCTGGATTTGGCGGAGGCGGAATGGTGAATGCGCCCGCTCCAATTGAAGGGTTGTCATTCAGAGATGAGCTAAAAATAAGAGCTCAAGCAGGAGAATTCTTGCCTGAAGTTGCGACACAGATATTAAACACGGTCGATCCAATGTATGAGATTGAAAAGGTCAACCAAAGCATTTTTGCTAGGTCATATGCAATGCAAAGCAGACCTCGTGAAAAAGGCGTTGTGACACCTGAGTCAATCTATCGACAAGAAGCAAGATATGGTTCACATGTATTAGAAAACAAAGAGGCGATGGCTGACTTAAGAGGCTTATCAGCTGGAGACGACTTTATTGGAGAGCTAGCTTATTCCGCTCGTTATATTGCGGGTATCTATGGTTACGGTGCGCACATGCTATTCCCTGGCCAACCTAGATACAAGTTGGCTGATGCAAGTGCAATAGGTTCTTACTCACGTACGTTTGAGGACATGAACCTTGGTGGTCTCGGTGGAGGATACGCAGAGATCATCCGTCGTTTCTTGCCGTTTGAAAATAGACTTGTAAATAAAGTCAATCCTTTACTAAATACAATGCCAGATTGGATGCCAGAGAAATTTAGGTACGGCGATCCATATACAATCTTACCTAAAGGCGAAGCACGTCTTCCAGGTAAAGGATACGAAGCATTGAACGAATTACATCCGGACCAATTTGGAACTTACGGAGCGTTTGACCGCTTTAAAATCTTGGCCGACATTGCTCCTTACTCAATGGAGTATAAAGTGTGGCGTGACATTGCATCAAGAACCGTTCAAGACCCTGAGCTCAGAGAAGAGATGCAGGACATTAGAGAACGTGTTGCAGAGCAGTCTAAGAGTCATGATTTTCATAACTATACATTCTTAGGTAGAGGCGTCGATCGTCAACGAGCAGTTGTTGAAGAAGTGTTAAACAATAACTACTTCACTATCGTTGGGGACGACCGAGTTTATAGAATGGCTGGTATCTCAGTAAGCCCTGGTCAAGATGGTGAGAACGTACTTGAACAATATCTGGTTCCAGGTATGGATATTGTTTTAGTAACGGATGAAGATCCATATCAAGGCACAAACGAAGATCAATATAGTTCCATTAATGCTGCTGTATTTATAGATGGCCAAAACTTAAATAGACAGCTGTTAAGACAGAACATGGCTCGTAAGCGTGACAATGACACGAGTGCAGCTGCAGGGATGGCACAGTATTCTGACTTCCAGATTGCTAGAGGTAAATTCTTTGAGGCTTTATCTCATGCGCCTATCCCATATTTCCAACAGAAGTTCTTTAAGATCCGTACGCCATTAGAGTCTTACAAGCATGAAGAAGTGTATGGAACTTCATACGCATCATGGACACGACCAATAGACAGCTTCTTAAAGCCTGCCATCGAGCGTTCGCTTATGAGCGGTACAGAAGTGGCAATAGGTGCTGGAGCACTCGCACTTAACCAATTCCTTAATAGCAAAGGTATTGAGGGCCGTGCAGGATTTGCTGCGAATGCCGCGCTTATGCTGACAAACAGAGGGGCTTTCATTGGTGGCTTTATGGGTATGATGCTAAATATGACTGGTGGAAGCTACGCAAAAACCGGCGCAATAATAGGAGCTTATGCTCAAATAGCCGCGTTTGCATTAACCAGGAGCGATGATGTCGTAGGAGGTACAACAAGTTTCGCAGCAATCGGTGGAGCGATAGGCAAATACTTTGGCGATAACAAAGGAATGCTTAAAGGAACAGGTGTAGGGGCCTTAGTTGGTTTAGCACTATCGGCTGCACAAAGCTCCGTCTTAAATGATGAGGGGCTCAGCTCAAAATGGATCCCTGAAAGAACGGAAGAAAAATGGGAGATGCAGGAATACTTTGATCGATTAAGATACTTAAAGTATGCAGGTCTTTATGAAAAAGCCGCTAGAAAAGCTTTACTTTTCGAAGGCACAGATATTAAAAAACTCGTACATCAATACGAACAAAGCCAGCAAGAACGAAGCGCTATGAGAGAAGAGCTTGAGTATTATCGTGATCTTGTAGAGCGAATTTATCCTAAAGGCAGTCAAGAAGCAGAAGGAATGCTTGGAGAGATAGATTACAAGTTAAAAGCTCTAGAAGACTCAGAGATGATGCTGAGTGTAGGTAAGTGGGGCAAAACTGCACTTATCTATAAACAAGCGATGGACTCCACAATATATGGACTCCAAGAAAATGCTAGCTGGGCGCAAATACTGCGAGCAATTCCTAGAAATGATCGGGATTACTTTATTGAATTCGCAAAAGAGAAAAATCCTGAGAAGCGAGAAGAGATCCTTCAATATGTATCTCCTTATACGAGAAGGGCATTGCAGATTGCATGGGGAGAAGAACCAGATGAACCTGAAAGCATGACGAGCTTCTTCAGCAGACATAAGTTACCTAGTCCTTTCTGGTCAGGTTGGAGACCGAATGTTGACTTAGCTGATATTGAAGTAAAGACTATTCACAACGAAGGAATGCTATTATCAGACTTTGGCTATTACGAATCACAGCTGCGAGATCCGGATGTTATTCACGCTCCTAACCTTGACCCGAATGAGAAACAAGATGCAATTTCTATGAGAGCTAACTTAATTTCTGTACTGCAAGGATTAGGATTAACAGGTGTAAATGTTAGTGTCGTTCCTTCATCTAAGCCTGGTATTGAGGTCGTAGCGAACATGACGCGTATGGCGCAATACAATGTCCAAGAAAAATTCAAAGAATTAATCAGCTTTTAAATACAAAAAGAGCCTGGTTTTCTCCAGGCTCTTATTATTGCATCGATTCAATCTTTCTTTTGAAATAAAAACTTTAACCTCATCCGGGGTCCGGCAATCCATACCTTCTGCACCTAAAACTTTATAAGTGTCTTCACTAAATATTAAGCCGATAGAGCGGTTTATTTCTAAAACAAACTCAATCAAATAGCCGTTATGTAATGCTTCTAGCGTATCCTCTAATTTTTTATTTATATCCATATTTTCACCTCATTCACCTGAGTAATATCATATCACACTCAATTTAACAATTCTTTAGAAGTATGGACAGTTTTATCATTCTGTAAACACAATATAGCTTTCTTTGTTCAGTATTACTATTAATGAATGTCAAAGCGACAGGAGTGAGAATTGTGGCAAAGAGATTTCATTTCAATGAAGGCTCACATAATCAGAGCGTAATTGAATCCAATAAACGATATAACGAATTTATAGACTCTTTAGTTGAAGAAATAGTCGCCGATCAGCTGTCTAAAGAAAAAGGCGTAAGAGCAACAAAAGAGCTAGTTAGTCAATGGATAGCTGACAATCCAGATAAAGTTGAAAATATAAAAAACGAATATAGAAGCAGTATGGCTTTTCTTCGATATAACGATATCCAAGAATTAAGAAGCACTGCTCGTTCAACTACACTTCTTGCCAGTGTGACAGAGCCTCCAAGACCAAAAACAAAAACGACTCCAATGGCAATGGATAAAGTATATAAAAAAATCGACCAGGATTTCTTTAATGAGATCAACCGTATTACAAAAGAAGGTACACAAAAAGTACAAACCGGTTCCAAGCTTATTGCCAATGCCATTGATTTAGATAGAAAGCTATTGTATCAACATACAGGAAAAACACTAAAAACAACTCCTGAGCAGCTTTCTACTGCTTATCAAAACATTCGAAAAACTGGCAGATTTATGGCATTTGACTTTGAGACATTGGGCGGTAAAGATTTGTCTGGTCAGAATGTGATTGACTCAATAACTGAATTTGCTTTTGGGAATGTAGATGCAGTAACTGGCCAAGTTGATGACTTTTCCGTATCTGCCATAGGTATCAAAAAAGGCTCTGAGCTTTATAAGAAGCTAGAAGGCATTATTGAAGATATTGAAACAAAAGGATACATTTCAGAAAGGCATAGAATTATTGGCACAAGACTACTGAAGATGGGGCATGAAAAAACAACCTATCAGTCTGTAGCTGGAAAGCCAGGACTTATTGAATTTACAAGTTTTGCTGGTGATGAAGATATCACTACGATCAGCGCGGATATGATGAGAAAAGGTCTTGAAAGGTATGCAGATATTTACGATGTTCAAGCTGCGAATAAAGTTACCTATAAGGGCCGTCAAATATTCGAATGGGAAAAAGAACTGTTGGAAACATTAGACGAAATTAAGTCTAAAAACATTACAACTTTCGGGTTTAACAGTACAATTTTTGATGTCCCTGCTCTAAAGCAACTTTTAAATAGCGGGCAATTTAGCTCAGAAGCAAGAGAGATTGCAAATGAGTTAGGACTCTCAACACACCAATGGGAAAACAATCATATGGACCTTCTTGCAGCCTTAAGGTCATCTGCTTTAAGTGAGAACTGGATGGAGCTTTACACTCCAGAAGAGAGACAGCAGATATTAAAAGCAAGAGGGCTTACTCATTTCCAGCAAGAGTCCTTAGTGCGAAAATTCTTCCCGACATTCTATGAAGAAAAAACCGCTCACGTTGCGAAAACAGATATCGAAGCGTTGGCTCAGCTTGGATCGCAAGCAGCCAAAATACCTGGAAGTGATACAAGCTTAATACAACGTGCCATGGACACCATTAATATCGGTGAGATTTCAAGTCCTCTAAAAGCAGGTAGACAGCAGCTGTTTTACGCAAGAAACAGTATCGGAATGAATAACCTTGATAAGTCAGGAGTTATGAGCTTCGTTGAAGATGCCTTTACTGGAGAATTGCGTACATTCGGTGGTATGGCCATTAAAGATGGAAATGTAACTCAAGAGCTCTTTGGCCAATACGGCGTCCAAAGAGGAGTATCTTATACTATTGACTCAATCTTTGGCTTTGAGATGAAGGATGAATGGTTAGAGACGATTAAGGACACTCACCCTGGCTTAATGAGAAAAGACTTAATCGCCGTACGAATGCTTCCTGTAACATCAGAGACAATTGAAAATAACTTCAAATCTATATCACCAACTGTTCTAGTGGGTACTCCTGAAGAGGTTATGTCTGAGATTAACCGTAGCTTAATCTTAACCGGTGAAATGGGAGCTAAAGGCTATCGAGCACTTCCTGGAGAACTCGGAAAAAAAGTTGAAGAGGTCATGGGAAGTTTTAAATTTAATAAGGATGGAAGCGTTGAATACATTGGACACTCTATTGAAGAGCAAATAAAAGAAAGTACATTCAGACTTCAAAATGAAGCGGGAGCTAGGGCTAGACGTAGCCTAAGCGTGAAGAAAGAAAAAGGCATGTTGGCAATGTTAGAAGACATGCAAAAAGAAGCCGAACGAAGAGGGCTAGATTACAACGCTGAAACAAGAAAAAAATTCTTAGAAGAAATTATACACAAGTCTGCAGTCATGGCTGATGGAGTAGCCAAGAGAAACTTAAACATTCCAAGTGGAAGCCTTCTAAAGACATTTCAGGATTACCACGGCTGGAAGCACAAAGGTCAACCAAGAATTTATCGTGAAACGATCGATGCTGTTATTGCATCCACTGAATACTCGGAAAGTATAAAGCATGTAACAAAGGCTTTCTTAGATGCAGCTAAAGAAAGAGCTGGAGATGACGTAAATGCTCAAGAGTTCTATTTAAGACAGTATTTTGAAACTCTATATTCCAAGCTTCAAGAACAAGGAATAGATCTGAACACTGCAGTTGGAAATAAAGAGTTTGCTGTCAGAAAAATGGACTTAAATAAATTCGATATTGACCTTTCTGGTTTACCAGGAATGCCAAAGGTTAAAACTCCTTCTATACTAGATCAGTCAGAAGGAATTTTGACAGTTAATCTGGAGTCTTCAAACCTCGATCTTGCAGACAGAATTAGAGAGATGAGAGGCTTAAAACCTCTACAAAGCGATATCGAGAAAGTAAAAGAGCTTAAGGTTTTAGGAGAACATATCGGCTTTACCGATATCGACCTTGAAAAAGATTCAGTAGAGGTTGCTACAAATAAAATAGTAACTCACTTAAAAGATATCAGAAGGGATAATTTTGCTGAAGGACGTATAAAAAGTCCAGTGCGAATGGATATCCTATCTCACACACCAGTTGCAGAAACAGCAACGGAATTGATTGGAGAAACAATCGCACAAGCCAACAAGGTAGTCCCAGAATACATTCCACTTGATAAAGGTCATGCAAATATTGTTACAGAAATGCTTTTTACTGACGTAACAAAAGCAGATTTACTCAAGAACGGTTATACACCGGAACAAGCAGAGATATTAATGCACTTCCGAGAGATCCGCAAAAAAGATACTCGTAAATTCATGGAAGACTTTTTCGAAGGAATTAAAAAGTCCGGCGGAGGTCTTTTAGTTGATAAGGAAAGTAAAGACCTATTCTTACTCGCTGATGGCCAGCAAATTAAGCTAGAGAATATTCCAAGAGATATCTTTGAAGATGGTCGATTCTATACACAAATTGGTGGAAACAGAGTTGTTCCAGCTGTTGGATTTTACACTAACCGTGCAGGGGAGATTGAATTAAAATCTCTAATCGGTAAAGCACACGACAGCAGCTACGGGATGGCACAGTGGCGTTTTCCGAAAGCCGCTCAGCAAGGACAAGATAAATTTGTTGAAGCTGTTGAAAGTCATCTTAAAAATTTTGGAAAAATCATTCGTGAAGCTCCTTCAGTTGATAGAGGAGATGCTCAAGACGTCCGCGCCGCTTTTAACTTCAGTGTAAAAGATGTCATTGAAGAACTGCATGAACTAAATAGAAAAGGCGTTTTTGATGATGTTGTCTTTACGGACGACGAAAAAATGAGACGAATTGTCTCAAAAGAACTGACATCAGGAAGAGTGCCATTCCATGATGAAAAGCTGTTAAGGGATAACATGAACACCATCCTTGAAGCAGTCGCAAAGAGAATGGGCGACGAGACCGCTATAAGATATGCCAGAAGATTTGGCTTTGAGAACAAAAATACCGCAGATTATTTAGGTACACTTGATCCAATGCATAGTCTAATTGGTGGCCTGAGTCCTGACGTTAGGGGCGTTGAATTCCAAACTTCTAGGACGGCTATATTTAACGAAGCATTGGTTCGTGAAAAAATTAAAACTAATAAATATCTACAGGACATCTCTATTGGAAAGCCTCTTTATGGAGCAAGAGAATATGTAGATTCAAGAAAGGTTCTTTCAGGAACCTCAAATGTTGTGAATTCACACATCACTGCTAAGTCCCTAAATATGAGAAGTGAAGACTTAAGAGCACTCATCAATGAAGCGGATCTTCCTAGTGACGTAAAAGATGCACTGAGTATGCTTCATTTAGAAGAGGGAGCTGCAGTTGGTAATCCTGAGATCTTGAATGAAATCTTTAGAGCTAGAAACGCAATTCAAAAAATAAACATCAGAAAAACTTACGATATGGACCTAGAAAACATCGAAGAAATTAGAATGCGAAAAAACCTGGCTCCAAAAATCGTCATAGAACCAGACGGAAAGATTAGCTTTTCTTATAGCTCTGGCACCTTCATAGAGCATGGTGATAGGTTCTTAACAACAAAAGGGATCCAAGGAAAAGCGGGAGAAGTTTTAAGCGGCAAATATGATGGCGTATTGAAGATAAGAGTATTCACAAAAACTCAAGGCGCTATCGTAAACGAAATGGATGTACAGTCTACATTAAATGCGCACAGAGAACGAATTCTGGCCGCTAGTGATCCAATAAGAGAGGCTATTAATGTCTTAGAGCAAACATACGACATTGCCTATCAATTAAATCCACTGGATGCTGGGGTGCACAGAAAAATCGCTGAGATGGGTGTTGAAAAGAATACAGTCACTTACTTAGCAGCGGGACTTGGAGACAGCGGAGACAAGACGATCTTGGCTGGATTAGAGGCGCTTGGGTTAAGTGGACGAAAAGGAATGGTTCTTAATCAAGACTTCCTTGAAGCATTAGATGCTGAAGATATCGCCTCCACAGACTTAGGAGCATTAATAGCTCATGATTTAGGTCGAAAGCTAACTCACGATGAAATTGTAGAAAGGCTTCATGATGCGACGGGGTTAAGTCCAGCTGAATTTAAAACAGCCATCAAGGATGAACAAATGATGTTATGGGACTCACTACTAGACGTCTTTAGGCAAAAAGGAATCCTTAAAGAAGGGGAAATGCTTCACTACATTACAGATAACCGAGAAGCCTTTATGAAACATAAAGACGCCGTTGTTTATGTTGAAGAAGTGGCCACTAGGTTAAGAGAAGCCGTTGAAGATCCAGAGAAAGCGCTTAAGATCTTTAAGGAAGCAGTTCCTAAAGCGAGATTATCTGAGACTGGTGAATTCATTATTCCAAGCGATGCAAAAGTTAGCGTAGAAGCTCTTAAGGGCATTGTAAAGGAATATGGTCTTCAGCCTGAGATTTTACAAGTCACAACTAAAGCTGGAGACACAATCGACTATGAGCTCTTAAGAAGAAGCTACTTACACATGACTAGTCACTATGATCTTGGTCCATCATCTTTCTCGACCGATCCGACTAATAAGATGATGAAACCAATGAAGCTTTCCACTCGTGGGATAACCATGATGTCCATGGATGCGTATGATGCACCAGCACTACAGAGGATTTTAGATGATGGAACATTCATGGATAAAGAAACATTTGACCGTGTATTTGGTCATGCGATTGATTACGACGATGCCGGCCAGATCGTTGTAAGATCTGATTACAGAGGTAAACCAATTCTAGGTTCTGTTATTAGAGCACTAGAAAGTAACAGATATGAACGATTTGGAGTGAGCCCTGATGATGCTCTAGTTATCGAAGGTGGAGAGCTTGTCACAAGTGACTTCTTAACAAATCGTTTGGGTGAGCTAGAAGCTAAAGGTGTTAACCTTACACCAATCATTGAGCGGCTTCAAAATGAAGGCTACACCAATGTCAGCTTAAGCGCTGTTGAGGATATTCACTCTGCAGCTGCATCGGAAATCGCTCGTCATTGGAACGCAGGAAAAATTACAAATATGGAAGATCTTCAGAAACTTGGCTTCGGAGATCCGGTCAAACTTCTTGATGTTAATCTTTCTGCGGGAATGAACCAGGGATTTATTGACTCAGGGTATGAAAGAAGTATGCTGATTGACTTGCATATTGATGTACTTGGCGACAATCAGATCTATACAACTGAGCAAGGTAGATATTTAGCTGTTCCATTCCAGCCTCAAAAATACTTCTCTGATGAAGAAGCGAGAACCGAGCTTCGTTCAAAAGTTTCTCAACTACAGAGTGCAGGGAGAAGAGTTATTGAACAGATTAACCAAGGAGAGATGGGAATTAGTCCTGAATTAACGGCACATGCTGTTCAGGATATGCGAGACATTGTAGAAAAAATTCAAGAAGAAATCGCTACTGGCCAAGCAGGTAAAAAGCGTTCTCTTGCAAGCATCTCAACAATCTATTTAACAGACTCAGCAAGATATACCGCTTCTGGTCATCAGCTTTATGGCAATGAGACAAGTCAGTTCTTAACCAACCTTGAATTTGACGGAATCAACTTAGTAGAAGCTGCAGGTCAAGGTAAAGAATACGACTATGCATTTGTAGGTAGAGATCACTTCAGACAATACTTTGATCCAAAATACTTAGAGCGTGTCGGTATGACAGAAGAGCAAATGGAAAGACATTTAAAAACAAAAGGTGCTCTTCAATTGGTTACGAGGGAACCCGCTGACTACAAGCGCTCAACAAGCTTTGCAATAGTTTATCTGAGTGATCATGTAAAAGGAGATAAGGCAATATTCTCTGCCGCTATGGTTGAGGCAAAAGGTGGAGACTTTGACGGAGACCAATTTAGTATTGCCAGCTTTAAGGCTCCAGCTCGAATTAAAGATTCAACAGGTAAATGGCAAAAGCAGAATATTGACTATACAACTTATCAATTCCTTTTAGATCAAGGCAAAGAAATCGAACTTGAAGACCCTCATGTCTTCGACGACGCAATTGCTTCTATGCACTACAATGCATATGAAAATAGAGTTTATTCCGTACTAAACAAAGAAAGAAAAGAAGTGAGAAAAGCACTAAATTCTTCTATTGCTGAAATGTATGCCGTTGATGGCGTCCTTTGGCCAAAAGTGACTGAAGAATATTCAGCAGAGGAAGTAAGAGAAAAAATGCAGCAGCATATGCGAATTAACGAAATACTATCTGAAAGAACAAATATTCCTGTTGAGAAATTGATTACAACTAAAAAGGCAGAATACCACACTGAAGCTGTCAAGTATATAGAAGAAATAACTACAACTGACGCTGAAAAAGAAGCCTTGCTGAAAGACTTCGTGTTCGGTGTGCAGCGACAAAATGAATATCTGGAAAGAGCTCTTAAGGCAACTAAACTTGCCGCGGGTGAGTCAAACTACTTCCTGTTCAACTTAAAGCGTACATTGAACGCGGCAAGGCAGAGCGGAATTGACATCTCAAACGATGAGATGAATGCGGCACAACAAATCTTACTAGCTATTCAAGAGAACTTCTTAGCGGGTAAAAACCTCGCTGACATTGATGAGAACATTTTGGTGGACTACAGAAAAGCTGTAGGTGCAATGTTCGGAGATAAGGGAAGACCTCGTGATCCATCTCTTATGAAGGAATTCATTAATACGCATATATCTGACCGAAAAGAATTTGGTTACTTAAATATGCCTAAAGAAGAAGCTATCGACTTATTTGTAAACATAGGAGCAAAATTCGAAAAAGGCTCAGAACTGGAAAGCTTCTTGATGCAAGGAATTACGCAAAAAGGTTTCTTGGATCCAAGCGCAACCCTATACACTACAGGAAAAGATATAGACACACTTGATGCTGCAGTCAGACACTTAAGGGATCATTTAGAGGATCTGGGTGTTACTCAAACCATTCAAACGAAGCATTTGATTAAAGAGAAGAACCTTGGCTCTAAAGCGTATGGAGAAGATATATTCTACGCATCTAAATGGGATCCGCCAACAAGTGCAAGCCTAAGAGAGTCAACAGAAACCTTAATAGAAAAAGCATCACATAAGTTATCCCAAATGAATATAACAGGCCGTGATTTAGCATTCGGAGCTCTTGGTCTAGCAGGTGCCGTTATGGTAGCGGGATTTGTTGGAGGTAATCCATCGAAGCCAGCTGAGACTCATGCACAAGACACACAAAATGAAGAGCTCTATGCAATTCCAAGCTTGTCGGATCAAGATATGAGCGTAATACCTAATCAACGAGGAGGATACATTATAAATATCAATGCACACAGTCCGAAAGGTAGACAGCACGCCATCGATGCAATTCAACAAGCAGTCGCTTCTACTCAAACTACGACAAGTGTAAATATCGCCATGAATATTAGGGATCAGGGCGGTAATATTACAAGTAGAAACATTGAAGATCTACTCGGGGGAGCATTTTTATAACTCCCCCCTCTTTAATAAGAAAGCGAGGCGAGAACTAGCATGAGCGAGGTAAAAATTGATTACGACCTTATTTCTAAAAACTTAAACGAAGATGACTTTGTCGTAAGCGATGAAAACTTCAAGTTACCCGACATGGGCGAATATTATATGGATGCTGTAGATAATCCATATGCAGAGCTTATTGATGAAGCGACTAGCGGTGGTGCTAGCAAAGATAAAAACAAATCTTCATTCTATGTAGATCCACCATACTTTAAACATCTCGGAAGTTATTTAAATCATGGTGTTTATTTTTTAAAAGGAAAACCGGACTTTACTGAAAGATCAAGATTTATCAACCGAAATGACGGTGATACCTTATATATTCCTTTTGATACATTAGACGACGGAGGTTCAGGTGTACTTGAAGAGCTGAAAGCTTCTATCCGCAATGCATCTCATAAGGCTTTAAATTCTAAGCTGAATCCTGATGAAACACCTATTGAATTAGCTGTTCGTTCACTAGGGATTGATGCGCCTGAGATCCCTCACTACTCTTTAGAATGGATTGACCCTAAAAGAGTTCGTACAGATACAAAGCCATTTGGCGAAGTGTACGGTAAAAAGAATTATGTTGTTGAGAACGATCCAACACGTTCTCCTGATCAAGAAATAAAGCTCATTCAAATTGATGGTGTTTGGAGAGAATATGTAGAGGCAGATATGCTGCTTGATGGCGACCATGACAGTACCTACGAAGCGAATAAAGCAGCTGGAAAAAAAAGAATTAGGCTTTTAATAAGTGATGAATCTGATCCAGCAACAAGAGAGATTGGAGAAAAAATTAATGAGAAGCTGTATGACTTAATTGTCAATCAAGCCAATGGAGAAGTATATATCATGCTTGATAGGACATCGCTCAACCGCTCCAATGAAAAATATCCAACAAAGTATGGTAGCGACGTCTGGGGATCAGGTGTTATGAATGATCTTAAAATGTTCTTTGACCAAGTCACCGATTATAACCAGTACCGCTATGCTGGATACAACATGTGGGGCCAAGACAATCACGGGCGTTTCTTAGGGACTCCATACGTTAAGTTGAGAAATGAAAACGGAGAGTATTGGGTTAACATTCCTAAATATTTAATTGCTAATTTTCCAGAAGCAATTGAAGTGCTTCCGGTATACAATGACTCTCCACTTCATCAAGACAATCATAATTTTGCTTCCAGGGTTTTCAATCTAGGAAGCTATGATTATCGCAATAGGGTTTTAGCAGATGTATTCAGCGAGGCTACAGAAACATTTGATGATCGTAAGAACATACAGCAATCACTTCACGGAAAGAACTATGAAGCTCTTAAAGAGTGGACAGTCATGATTGGAGATTGTATGTTTTTTGTACCTCCAACATCTATTCGAGTTGTGACTCAAACAACGAATGAAAGATTGCCAGTAGTTAGAGCGAAAGGCTCCATCATTAAAGGAGCATTAAAAGCTGAAAGAACGATTGAGTTTACTTTGTACTTCAACGAAGAAAGAGGTATTAATGGGGAGCTTTACGAGACAGAGCTACCGAATGGAGAAAAGATTACTTACCACATGAACGGATTAAGAGCTCTAGTATCTCAATTTAAATTTACTCCGTTCTTACCAATTGAAAACTATTTTATTAATCAGGTTTTGGGAATTGAAGCTGTAAGTCTAGTAGGTTTACAAACTAGCACAATGCCAGATTATCCAAAATGTATTGCAGCCACATTAACGGTCCAGGAGTTTGACTATCGACAATACTTACCCGAACTTCCTTTATATTATGATGAGGACTACAACTTAACAAAGAATGCTTTTGGCTCAATTATTAACTTCGAGCTTTTCCGTTGGTATTACCAACAAGCTATTCTTAAAGGAGAAAGTCTTAAAGATGTTCATGTAAACTCCATGGAATACTTAAAAGAGACTCATGGCCAAAAAACAGCACTACTCCCAATGAAATTTACAGACCCTTATTTAAAGATTTACATTGCAAACCAAAACCACTTAGACAAAATGCTACAAGTAAAGCTAGAAAAAATGAGGCGCTCAGATGCGACGATTGATATTTCAGATACAGAAAAGCTACTGGCCAAAGATCTTGCTCAGGTCTATCGCTCTTTAGCAGGCTTGTTTGAAGACCAGAGATTTCTTGATCTTTTAGATGACCTGAATGAAAGAGACGATAGAGCGGGAGAGGTTATCGCGGCAGCTCCTTCGCATAGAAACGACTCTGCTCCTAACTTTACCGTGACCAGACAAATACATGGGGAAGATGGCTACTGGGAAACAACTGTTTCAAAAGAAGAAATGGGCCAACGTTTTACAGCATTTATGAAGTACGTTGAAGCTGCTATCATTGAGTCCAATTCTGCTATGGAACAAACAGCGTTAGTCAATCCACGACTAACTTTCTATACAGAAAAGATTGCAACCAAACTCATCAATCCACACAGTAACTATCCTCAACTTGCTGAGGGACGTTATGACGACGGTGGCGATCCGACTAAAGCAGTAATCAAAAATGGTCGTGTAATATTCGGCGTGACATTTGATGTTCAAGCGGACTATGTTCTAAACGACGAAGCGTTAGATGAACTAAGGAGAGATTGTTCAGCTGCGACTCAATTGCTTATGGAAGATATTTTTCCTAAAAAGCAAATCTTTATTCCGTTTCATGGTGAATTCTGGACAGATGAAAATAGACCATCTATGCCATGGATCATGGACCAAGAAATCATGAATTTCCGATTAGATGTAAACCATCCGGACTTACAATTCATTGCTTACTGTAATGATGTTGCGTCACATCTTGATGTAAACGATGGTGACACACAAAATCAAGAAGTGAATAAGCTGAAACAAGCGGTTGATTTAGACTTAATGGATACGTTGATTTATGACGAATACCCACTTGAAAATGTAAAGATAAAAAACATTGCATGTGCTATCGGTAATGTATTCAATCGCTTAGGAACAAATGGTTCCGATGGCTACGCTCCGCAATACATGGGTGGTCAAGACACATATGTTGAGATTTCGTTAGAGACACAAGATCTCAACACGATTAAGCTATTAGCTGGATTGCCTATGTTAACGACTCACTATGCAAGGGAGTATCGTTTAGTAATCCCAGCTTCACCATTGAAGATTGAAACAGAGCTGTCTAAACTGATGGGAATAAATGAAGTTGTTATTGAAACAATAGATATTCAAAGTGTTCCAAATCAGCCAGGATTGTATCAAATAAATATGCGAATGATTTCTATGGATAGAACCTTAAGAAATCGTGAAGCTTTACAAAAGATCAACGAATTCTATGTGACTGGAAGCCTTGCAGATGATAACAGAGAGCAAATCCGAACTAGAAACTATTTCGAGCTACATGCTGCGTTATCAGAGGCTGAAGTATACCCTGACTTAGAGTTGCCTACTCTTGATGAGTTGCGATTAGCTGGCTTTGACTTTGTCAGATATACATTTGATGACGATAGGAAATATCCAGATCCAGACTTTTATTTTATGTATCCTCATACATTGACTTGCGAAGTCTGGAGAGAGGCTGTAGATGAAATGCAAAATGCAGCTATGGACGAATATACCTGGGTTGACTCAGTCGGCGGTGAAATCAAAACGAAAAGCAGTACAGAAATGGGTATTGATATCGTCGAGTCTAATGATGTTGCTGATCAAGAAAGAGAAGTTTACGAAACAGCTAAAAACTTTGCTAAGCAAGAGAACACACCTGAACCTGATACGTTGAGCTCCAAATTTGATGTTATTAATAAATTGAGAAGCTCACAGGCTTCTCAGGCTTGGGATATTAGTAAAGACATCAAAGTTATGTTCCTTGAAGAGTCTTATGCAGACTTACTTAAAAACCATATGGATGCTGAAAATGCAGGCACAGAGTCTGGAGGCGAATGGGTGTACGAAGCAATGGCAAAAGCCAGAGAAGCCTCTAAGGCTATTGAAAGCTACTTAGCTGAATTTGATGACCCAGGAGTTTCAAATGGAAATCTACCAACTGAAGGCAAGATAAAAGATTGGGTAGATGACTTCTTTGATGACGAAAGAGTGGAGAACATCTTTACGTTACTAGAAGTAAGTGAATATAAAAAGCTTAGAAAAATAGCGAAGCAACTTATATTTGCTGCTGCTTGCGCTGCCACTTCTGATATGGAATATCAAAAAGGTGCGAAGAAGGCAACTTGGCATCCAAAAAGTAATTTCTACGCATTAAAAACAACAAGTGGCCAAGACAACAGTGGCATTACTCCAACAAGCAATATCGATGAAATCAGAGATTACGGTGTAGAGTTTGGGCCTTATCGTACAAGAATGTACACAAGCAAAGAAATTGAAGAGATCGAAGGTTCTTTTAAAACTCCTGCTATCTCTGGAAGCGGTTCAGGCTTTAACAAAACACATTTCTTACTGGATCCATACTTCAGAAGAGATGGTGTCACAATGGAAGAAATCGAGTCATACAAAGTTGGCTGTGCAACCGATGCTAAATATGCAACGTATGCATTCATTAGACTTGTGCTTTATATGTTAAAGCATCTAATTGACGACAGACTTCTGCCTAACGTGACATTGGATGTTATGCGCCAAGAATTTGTGACACAGTTAAAAGATGAAAAAGCTGGTATCTTTGACGGCATTACGAGAGAAGAACAAAAGCAAATAGAAAGTTATCTGGAGTTCGTTAAAAGTGGCGGAAAGGCCATGGATAACGGTAAGCTGTTCGCTGCAGTAATATTAGCTTTAACAGATAAAGATATAAAATACTACGAACTCATGAAAAGAAGAGAATACCAAATGCTGAACAATATGTTGCAAAGCACTATTTCTTACGAAGGTGTTTTCAACCCAGCAGATAGAAGCGGTATCTTCTTTAGAAAATATTTACTAGCTCTTGTTGGATTAGATGTCATTGAAAAAGACTACTATATTGGACAGAGTATCCAAAACCCAGTAACGGACTTCAAGAAAATCCTTAACGAAAAGAAATATATTCAAGCAGCTGAAGATCCATACACCTATATCAAACATTCCTTCTACGACATGGTTGTAAACGACAAGCGAGGAAGAATGGCCAGGGCTTTTCCGACATTCTATATTCTGTTTGTCGACGAAGGAAGAGAGATTGGCCTTTGGAAGCTGCATGATAACTTCTACAATATTAACTCTATTGCTGAGATACAAATCGCTAAAAGCAGAAAAAATCCAGCAGACACCGCTAGGATTGTTATGAGTAACTTCTTTCATACTTACACAACAGAAGATGAAGATATGAATACAAACTATCGATACGACTTTAGAGACGTGTGGAATTCTATCTTCAACTCTAGAGCGACTTATCTTCAACAAGAAGCTAGGAGAATGAGACAGCAACCATTAAACCGTGCAAGGATAACGCCAGGTACTCGTGTTCATATTCGAATGGGATACTCCTCAAATGCTTCTACTTTACCGATTGTATTCAACGGAAAGATTGCAGAGGTAAGCACAGGAGAAGCAGTTGAGATTATTGCACAAGGCGATGGAGTAGAGTTAATGAATCCAATCCTGGACAATACAGAAGCTCATGAAATGCAAAACAGAGATAACAATCCTATATCAAGGTTTGTTAAAAATCTGTTTGATTCAGGAGCCACTCCTAAAGTAATCCTTGATTCACTGTTAACCACTAAAGGTGGATGGATTAGAAAAGTAGTTCGTAATATTTCAAACGGTTATTTTAACTCTGAGCATCCATTCGGAATAACACACTTCGGAGATCCAGAGTACAAAGTAATCTTCAAAAATGGTGAGCCGACTCAAAACATTTTTGAAGCTATCAGTAAACCAAAATGGGGAGATTTAGGCTCGGAACTCAACGAAGAGTACAACATGAAGGAAGCTCCAAAGCTAACGACAGAGATCTATGGAAAGACCTTCTGGGATATCCTGAACTTTGTTACCTCTGTAAGCCCGGATTTTATTTGCGGCATTGCTCCATTTGGATTAAGAAGTACAATCTTCCACGGGGCGCCAAGATACTACTATGCTTACGACTACTACAAATCTCCAGAAGGAGTCATCTTAGAAAGACGTAAGCCGTATCAACAGTATCATATTTACACGAGCTATACAGATATTATCAAGAATGATATACGAGCTTCAGATAGAGATATTAAAACAAACGCTGTAGGAATTTATACTCGAAAAAACGCACTTGGCCGTAAGTCTCAAGAGAAAGTTGGACCACTATGGGTGGACTGGGATATTTACCCTGAGTTCCAAAAGTCCATGGTTTTAGATACGCAGCTTTACTCAAAGGGCATTCCGGTTCTTGGTACTGTTGTTCCTTACTTGAATTCAATCGTAGATAATGCTGCAGACGATAAAGGAACGGTCCAAGGAATGAAGCAGATTGCTTGGAGAATGACCGTGTCGGCTTTAAAAGATGCCATGAAGGAAATGTATAAAGGCGAGCTTATCGTCGTCGGAGATCCGAGCGTGAAGCCGCATGACCGCATTTACATTCATGATATCTATGAAAACATGAACGGGTCTTGCTTAGTTGAAGGCGTTGTTCACAACTTCTCAGCAAATTCTGGCTTTACGACAACGCTCTATCCTGACTTAATCGCAGTGCATGACGACAGACATGAGATGGCTATCCAATCAACAGTAGGAAACGTCGTAGCAAAAGGCGCAATTGTACACGGAAGTTTAATTGGTATTTCTACACTACTTGGTGCAAAGCCTGGTGTAGCACCAGTGCTAAACGCTATCAAGTGGTCAGTTGGTAAAGGACAGTCACTAAAAGCGGTGGGATATGCTAAAGGTGCTGTTTCTGCTATTAAGAATAGTGGACTATGGACAAAAATTATGGCATCTTCGGCAACGAAAGCGGCTAGTGCGGGGAAAGTTGCAGGTACTGTTGCTAAAGTCGGTGGTGCTTTAGGAAAGGCAGGAGCGACCGTGGGAACTGCTGCTGGAGCAATCGCTAGTAGTCCGTTGCTTATGGGTATCGTTATGGTCGCTGCAGAAATAGCGATCGTCTACACGATTTCAAAGTTAGTAACCTCAGCGATTGAGCGATGGATGGCAAGCAGACAAGTGCTACAAGTCTTCCCGCTCAAGAAGAACTCAAAAGTCTATACAGCAGGAATGCAGGGCTCTAAGGGCGTCATTTACGGCTCTCCTTCTTATAATCAGCTAGGTACTTTTGATAAGCTGTTTGCAAAGATTGCAGACACCGAAAACATGAGTCCACTTATGAAAGCTGCATCATGGCTATTCTTAACCGACGACATGCAAAATATTGCTGGACGTTACAAGAGAATAGAAGAAAATGTTGAAGAAATGGGTACAGACATCGCAGAGGTGAAAACAACAGACTCCTTGCTTAGAGGTCTTGTTCAGAGTCAAAACAATAAACTGAACAACTACAAGAAGCACTTATTAACACCGAGAGCAGATGTGACCGACAGCGAAGCGCGAACTAGAGCAGTTGATAAATACGGTATCCTGGACTCTAACGCAATCGAAATCAACCAGCGTATCACTAATGAGAATATCTATATTCTTAATGACCAGCGCATTAAAAAAGCAATGGATCAAGGAATATTTGAAGTGATTTACAATACTCCGATGGACGGGCACATGTTCGAAACAAAAGAGCTTTTAATCGGCGGCGTACCGACTCAAGTCAATGCTATCACCGGAGAGAAGAACGGGATTAAGACGTACGACATTCCATTCTTAAAAGAAGAGGCTCTTGATATTCTTTGCCATATTATTGCAAAGGCATCTGAAAAGATGCCGGATTTCGAACCAGAGATGCATGATAATAAGCCAATGAACCTAATCCTTCTAACGTCAGCATTAAGAGTTGGCGAAGAGTCAATGGCATCAACAGGTTATACCTTTATCATCGATGCTCAAGGTGAGACCATTAACAACTCTGTCTTAAGAGAAGTAATCAGCTCACTAGACTCCGAGGTGAAAGCTCTAGGTGATAAATACAACATCACAGCAAAATCAATGTTTGCTTACACTAATACAAGTAAGGGAGGAATAGCGGTAAGCGTTATGCCTCCAGGTTAAAAATAAGGGAGTGTGGAGGATATGTCATTAAAGAGATTAGTTCAAGAGAACGTAGTAAACCCCGCGGCTTGGGCCCGCGGGGAAATCTACCATAAGATTGCGGAAGTTACAAAAACGGATGAATCAAATAACGTATGTTCAATTAAGTACGTTGATAAAGATGCTTTCGTAAGTAATAAAGATAATGTACCACTAAGAATTTATAGTCCAACAATGCAGGATTGGTTTCCTGAAGTTGGCGACATTGTTGCAATTGAAGAAGTTGATGGCCAGCCTGTGATTACAGGGGTCCCAGAAGACTCATACAATGTGAATGTTAAAAGCAAAAACGAGCTTCAGGAAGATATTACATCTGACGTTATGAGTTGCGACAGCGAAGGTGGATACATCTTATAGAGGGAGTGAATAAAGCGCTATGGCAAACGATAAAGGAAAAGTAGTTATTGAACGTCCTGTCCCAAAGAAATTTTCTCCTTTACTTGAAATGATTAAGCTAGCAACAAAAAACATTGCCAGGGATAGAGAGCGAGCGATTGTGAATCGCCACTCCGGCTCATCAATTGTGATTAGGGAAAATGGAAATATCAATATTGTAGCAGGTGCAGCTGCGCAATACAAACTAAGTAAAGATTCCGGTAAGAGTGTAGAGATTACAACTGAAAGCCAAACACTGACTAATAGAAAAAGAATTGATGCAGATGACATCATGATCAATGGCCACAAACTAAATCCGAAGCTGTGGGAATATACAGACATGAAAGAAGTTTATGGCGATCCAGAAAAAGTGGTTGGCAACTTTACAGTGCTAGGAACAGTCCTGGTGAAAGCATGGGAACCTAATCTGCAGAAATATGTGTTAATTCGCAGACTAGCCAGATTTCCGTTGTTCTCTCCTAAAATCAATACTCCTGACATTCATCCAAACTTGGGTGTCGAAAACGACTTAGAGGGTGAATTCGGACAATTATCAGAAACAATTGATAAAGCGACCGGCAATAAGATTGAGGAGTAAAGGAGGTGAAGCAATGATTGATTTCGCCATTACTCCAAATGGAGATCTAATTCTTGAAGAACAGCATCAACCAAAAGGCTTAAAAATAAGCTTTCGTATCGCAGAAAGAAAAGGCTTAAATATAAAGTTTCACATTGCTGAACAAAAGCCGTTTAAACCCAAAGATGAGTCAGCTTTTAAGTTGAGCTTTATGACTGAACAGAAAACAAAGACAGCTCACAAAGCAAAGCTGGTTAAAGATATTGAAATGAAAATTCAGCGGATCCGCATTGCTTTAATGACTGAACGTGGAGAGCTACCCGAAAGAGAAAACGTCGGCTCAAGACTGCACTTGATAAGACATGAAAATCTATATGACAGAGAAAATTTAAAAATAATAGAAGAGCTTGTAGCAGAAGCAATCGCTGACATCTTGCCAGAGGCGAGAATTATCGCAAAGCCAGAAAGAGGTAGAGGTGTTTTCTACGCTCAAAACATAAATATCTATATTTACAATCAAGGTACTTTGATCTTCAAGTTCTATATCTAAGTGAGGTGAGTTAAATGAAAACATCCGAAACAATCCATAGAGATATCCAGCGTAGATTCGAACGCGATACAAACAAAAGAATACAAGAAGGGTCTGTTATGGATTTCTATACGGTGGCAATGTCAAAAGCTTTAGAGGGTGTCTACGAAAAAATCGAAAACAGTAAAAACCCTCATATCTATACAAACCTTAGAGGTCAAGCATTGGATGATACAGGCTTTTTCGTAAACTGCCCAAGAAGACCTGGTGAAGATGATGAAACATATTTATATCGACTGATGAATTGGAATATCAGCGCAGAAGCAAGCAACACCACTGCTATTCATGATGCACTGTTAAATCTTGAATATGCATCGAACGCTGAATATGTCCCTCTTACAAATGGAAGCGGGACCGGAACAGTTTTTATCATTCCAAGACACTATGACAATGAAACAATCACCAGCTGCTTAAAAGAAGCGCAAGAGCGATTAGCAAAGGTTGCTTCACCTTCTTTGGTGATTGATTATGTCATACCAACAATTAGAGCAGTGAAGCTTCATTTGCACATTACCTCAAAATATGGAGACACAGAGCTTATACAGGATAACCTGCACCAAGCAATTAAAAATTATATAAATAACATTCCGCCAGGAGAATATCTACAGATTGGTACCATTAGACGATTAGGTGTTAACGAACCTGGAGTAGATTACTTTGACATCTTACAAGTGTTTATAGATGACGAAGAGCATAAAGAAATAGAGATCTTGCAAACAATACAATCCAAATTCATTCTAGATGAGATTATTTGGTCATAGAAAGGGGTGAGGCCTTCATGCTAGACTCTAAAGCCGTTTTCGAAGAAGCACTGCAACACTTTCCAAAATGGATGGACATCCGTAAGAGAGGGTTAAAAACAACCGGAGGCAAATTTCTAAACGCCATTATAGAAGAAGTAGATGATATCCAAAAAGCTATTGATGATTTCAAAAAAGATTATTTTGCTATTAACTATATTGGTCGAGAAAGCGAAATTATCGATTATCTTTATGTAGCCAATATTGGTGATATTGAAAATAAAGAATTAATCCTTCTTGAGCCTTCTATGAAAGTAATTACTGACTATAAAGTATTTGAAAAGTCAGCGGATCCTCTTGCTTATTATCATGAAGGACGCATTGCCTTCAAAATCAAAGAACTGCACTTTGATACGATTAAGTATTCCTTGAACGGCTACAAATACAGCGCAAGGGTAGAAAAAACTCATATCTGGAATATCATTGACGAGTTTGCTTTATTCACTGGCTTAACTCGATATGAAAATGAAACCAATAAAGAGCTGCTAGAAAGAAGCTTATTGGCTTTTAAAAACAGAACAAACAGTACCGACCAAGGACTTAAGAATGCCATTATTAATGCAGTCTCCAACTTTACACAAGTATCTCCTGATGAGATAAAAATTGAAAAGCCGAGCCAAGAAAACTTATTCAAAGACGATCCAGAATACGGAACCGTTATTGAGCGACTTGCTCAGTTAAATAAAGACACATACCGAACTAAGAAATGGGACCTTAGTAAATGGGAACATCCCTTCAAGAAACTTACTTATATCTCACCAGAATGGGATACAGAGCTTGAAGATATTCAAGATGGTGTTGGCCACAATGATGCTTTAAAGGCCACACTGACAAGCGAAATTGAAAATAGCGAAGCAACCGATGTTCAGATCGATGCTTATGAAAAGTCAGAAGTAAGGATCAACGAGTACATCCGCAACCAAAGGCTTGAGGTGAACATTGATTTAGAACTTCAGAAGTTTGGCAATATGTTAAAACCTAATAAGGTTGAGTATAAAATTACAGCAACAGAAACAGAGGACATTTCTGATGACAATGTCTACGTTGATTGTTATAAGCTATCTGAAGGAGAGAATGAGCACTACATTCAAGATTTAATTACTAATCAAGATGAGATTGCCGACATCACAATTGAAAGAGGGAAGCTAAAGCCAAACACGATGTATAGAGTTAAATTCTATCCAGAGGAAGAATACTCTAACATGATTATCTTCAAAAGTGACTTAACAATTGACGGTAAAACAACTTCGCTATTAAAAGAAAAGGGCGCCTTTAAGTTTGATGAGAACAACACTTTCCGCAATAGCAACGTAAAGCTGCACGCATCATCTACTAGAGATTTTATGGACTATTCAAACATTATGAATACCAAGAAAGGCTTTACCTTAGCTGATGCTACGCAAGACGGAACGGTTGCTATTGATGTAAGTGGCATGCAAAATCAATACGTTAAAGTTGAACATGAATGCCGAGAAACAAGCATCATTCGCGATACAGAGTTTGTTAAATACGAAGGCTTTATCATAAATGATTCAAATGAGCTGGAATCAGTCGAGCGTGAAGGACAGATTGTTATCGACTTAGTATGTAACCAGCTCTATTTTGAAATGGAAGAAGGAAACTGTATTGTCTCAAAAGAGATTGATGGTGAATTGCTTCCTTCTGAAATTTGGTTTGAAGCAAAGTCAGAGCAATTAAAGTTTAACAATCCTAAGCGCGTAAAAGTTACAATCACAAAGCTAAACAATGATGTAAAGCTTCGTATTAAAAACATACGCTATTCAAGATACGATGTCATCTTGAGCTTAGATCATGGAAACTTTATCAACACAAACTTTGGCTCAATCATCCCTGCAGGCTATGAGAGTAATGTTATGCGAATGACTATTCGTACTTACAGTGGTTTCTCGCCGGTAGTAAAGTTTGTTCATATTGGTCCTAGTTTAAAAAATGCTGTATTCGAAACGGATATTTTCAATAGCGGCACTGGTGGTTATTTGGATATTGACTCCAACTGTAAGGTGGAATTGGAAGAGGTAAACAGTCAAGGAGAAGTTTTAAGTACAGTTAAGAACTATGTGACAAGAAACTTGTATAAAAACACAAAAGACGTTCCAGTGTACTTAAGGATCAATACAGACGGCTTCTTAAATATTAGAAGAACGTATCCGTCTATTGAACGCTTCAGTTATCAAGGGCAAATGTCGAACTTCATCAAGCTTGAGCCAGGCCAGGAAATCGACAGACTCTTAATCGAAGGAAGCATGCTGGTTCTTCTTGGAAGAGTGTATTTAAACGACTTGCTAAGAAATAGTCAGTACGACAAAATCTATATCAGTAAAAAACTAAAAGGCTTTATCGTTAAAACTGATGTAACAGAAAAGCTAGTGAAGGTAACAAAAGCAATGCTTCATAATGATGCTGATGTCTACCGTGTAGGCAATATACCGCCTAATGTGAAGAGTGTATTTGTCATTGATGATGAAAACAACATTGAGTCTGTATCAGATTCTTATGAGCGTAACTTCCAATATTTCTATATGAGTCCTTCAGTGACACAGGAATACGTCGCATACAACAATGCAAAGCTAATCCGTCCTGAAGTGGATGATGTAGAGATTGTAGATGTGTTTATGCCGATCATTCCACCAAACCGATTATTCATCTATACAATTGATGAAGTCGATAATGACAGTACAGAGTGTACGGTTTTATTTAAGAAAAATGATGGCTATGAGAACTGGTCATTAGGAAAAAAGAAGATCCAGATTAAGATGAAGCTTGATAGCGTGCTGAGCAGCAACTATGAAGTTGAAACGTATTCATTAAGCAAGAAATTCATACTAAGTAACAATATCGAGCTGGAGCAAGAACAGACCACAAACAGCGGGGCTACGATTGACTTAGCAGAGTATATCGTAAAGACACCGCCTGATATTCGTGTCATCTACGAAAATAGAGTGGCATTGCCTGAGAACATCATTGTTGAGGAAGACGGCTTTAATAAGCTAAGATACTCTAACATCATCGCTATTAACAGCATACAACATCTAAATGGCACCGTCGTACCTTCAGAAAAGTATCAGTTGTTAAAAGAAGAAGGGATCATTGCCTGGAGCGATGACAGCTTAGTTGGTGAAGAGCTGGTTGTTGAATACAGATACGGCGTACCAAGATATTTAACCTTTACAAATATCGAACGTCTTTACGAATTGGTTGGCTACAATGTGGATGCTTACAGACACCTATTTACAGTCACTTATAAAGATCTTCGCAATGATGCGTATCTGAATAGCGAAGATGCAGCAAGGCTAAAAACAGCCGACCGAATTATTACTTCTTGTTCTAATCCAAACTTTAGAGCAAAAATAGAAAACGACATCTTACGCTTAATTCAAATAAATAATGAAAACCGCATCGCTGTAAAGACAGGTTTCTTCTATCAAGATGGTGTGGAGTATTACTACTTCATTAACCGTAATGAAAACTTGCTTGAAAAGCTAAATAACATTGATTTAATAAACACACAAAGATTATCAGGATCCGTAATCTTCAGCCAGAAGTCAACAAACTTACTCCCTGACTCAGCAATGGAACCTCGAAGACTTGCGGAAGCCAGTCGATTCGACTTTGTAAACAATAAGAAAATCGGCGGCCTAAGTAAGATGGATGCCTTGACGGCTTGTGATCAATTCAATTATTGGCACACATTCGAAATGGATCTCTCATTTACTAAGGGTCTAAATGGTCTAGGTACAACCTTCAACGCGCTTAGCGAGGAAGCGTATGCCATGCTTGAGATCACAAAGTATATAGACGACCATTCGATTATTTCACTTTACACAGAGGGCGGAGTTGAGATATCAATCGCAAGGGAGATTAAATACAAAGGTCAGAGCTATAACAAATCTGTCTTTGCTGAGCCTTACAAAGAAATGAAAAAGCACCAAGAGTTCAGCTACTTTGTATTTGATAAAGACAACTACGATCCAAACTATCGCTACTTCTTACTGGTTAAGAAATCTGGCCTAGTTGATGACATTGTCGTAAAGGATTACGACGAAAATGAAGACATTGCTATGATCCACAAGAAGAACATCGACAAGTTAGGCTTCAACGTAGAAGAACATATTCATAAAGATTACGTTCAGACTCTGCTTTTTGATGCAATAGGAAACAAGCTTGATCGTCTCGAAATCTCATCAGATGGCTTAATACGAACTGGAGTAAACGTTGACTGGGGGCTTACTAAGATTGAGGAGTTTAAAGACAACTGGACCAGCTGCACATTAAAAGAAGTCGATCTTGTAAAAGGACAATTCATCCGCTCCACTAACAGAACTGGAATGATTGAGACAGAACCGTTCTATGTCAGAAATAAAGGATCCATCCGAAATATGATCTTTAAAGTTAACGAAATCCTTACAGACGAAACGAGTGGATTCAGAATTGAAGTTTTAACTTCAAGCACGCTTGGCGGGCTGTTCAACTTAATTGCAACAGAAGAGAGCGGAAACGAATTAATTGTTCCTCATAATCGTCTATCGAATTATGTGAAGCTAAGGGTAGAAATGCCTCCTCACAAAGTAATAAACAATATAGAAATCTTCTCAGAGTACGTGGAAACCGATAGTCCACTAAGAGTAGGAACGTATCAAAACGGACAGCTTACCACAAAGATTTACGATACAGGATTTGTTAAGCATTATCGCCTGAAAAAGCTTGCAGCTGATGCTGTTAAGAACTTAGAAGATATCGAGCTTCATGTTCGAGCTTTCAGACAAGAGCAAGGCCGTATTGTATGGACAGATTGGAAGCAGGCCGTTATCAACAAAAACCTTGATGTAACCAACAAAGTTGATTTTGAAGGCTATCGCTACTTCCAGTTCAAGATATTATTTAAAAGCGAGCATGCTGAGATGAAATTAAACAGTATAGATTTCGAGGTGATTGAATAATGTTTCTGAAAAATAGCAGAGTAGAACGAAAAAATGGCATAAGGTTTTACGAACAAGACATTATGATCAGTGAATACCTATTTACAAACGACTTGATCGTTGAGTTAGAAATAGATTACTTCTCTCCAGGGGCCGGTATCGTGCTCCTGGAAGATCAAGAGACTACGATTGACAAGGTGAACAATGCCTACATCTTTAAAATTGGTATAAATGACTTTACCGTTATTCATAAATACCACATCTACCAAGATACTGTTTTACACGTTTCAAACAATATTGCGCCACCTAAAATGGGGCTAAAGCTTACATTTGTTAAGACAGGGCGTATGGTTGAACTATTATCAGGAGACCGGTCTATTGGTCACTACATGCTTCCTAAGTATATGGACCGCTATCGTTTAGGGTTCTATTCAAATGCTGGGAATGTTTTTAAGACAGCATCCATTGCTTCAGGTATGCCGAACAACTGGATCGTAAACATCAAGAATACAAACGGTGGCCGCATCTTCTTTTATAAAGACGGCTTTAATATTGAAAACTGTGAATATGATGCAGAGATTGAACAGCTAAAAGTTTTCTTGCCTAAAGGCAGATATCATTTAACATATGACAGGAATGAAATCGACGGCAAAAACGACATTACCAGCTACGTCTTCTTATCAGAAGATGAGCGCTTTAATGACGAAGAAAAGAACCTGCTTGATGAAAACAATGTCTTAATTCTAGAAGAAGATAGCCATGTGAATATCAAGTTCAAAGGGACTTCTGGAGGCATTCAAAACATTAGTATTAAAAGCAATATTAAGGATGTTTACGTCTCCACTGGAGCTTCAGCTGTTACAACAGCCGGAAGCGAAATGGTAATCGATCTAGATGGACTAAAAATGGTTCAGTGGAAAGGCGTTGTAGAAAGTATTCCAGAATACGAAAGCTATACCGATGTAAGAGACTACGGCATTATTGCTACAAAAGAACGCAATTACTTAATCGACGAATTCGGATTAGTTTTTGGAATGGAGTATCTATACAAACTTGATGTTGAAGAAATGAAGCTGGACGTTTTTGTAGCTGACACAGAAGAACTTCATAAAACAATCTATATTGCATTAACTGATGAAGATGATAATAAGCTATCTGTTTTTAAAAATATCAATGGGTTTATCAACGAAATTATTATTCGTCGTATTACTGGAGAAGAGATTAACGTACTCCTACAAAAAACAAGCAAGATTTACGTTCCTGCGGCGATTAAGGGGCCGATAGTCATTACGGATAGAGATTATATTCCATTGGAGCTTTCCAGCTCTTACAGAGAGTCTGACGGACTCTACGTGTTTACAAACTGGGAACGCGAACTGTTCGATATTACAAAACCAATTCGACTGGAAAATCCGATTGCTAATATCTCAGGAAACATAAGAGTGTACGGAATTCTTCCAGATGCTATTCTGAATCCGGATAAGATATTAACTATTCAAGATGAAATTGATTCTATTGACCTTTACGCTGATAAATATGAAATCATCACAGAGGAAAATTTCTTAATCGACTATTACGGAAACGAAATTTATCTAAGCGACGAAGTAAAAGAGCGATACAAAGAAATCGTCATTGATTACTTAAAAGACGACAGCTATTGCATTAACTATATCGAAGAGCTGCACGTTTATGAAGTGGATATCTCCACAACAAAAGAAACTATTTATGTTATGTATGATTATCTGACTCAGGATAGCGATGATCAAGGTGCTGTCACTGAATATCAGATTACAGATATCAAGCCAGGACCAACCAATAAGTACGTGGTTCTTCGCAAAAACTAGGGAAGGGAGGATAAATAAATGAGGATTTATCCATCATTTCATAACGTAAGAGAAACAGATCGTGTTCAGCCAAAAGATTTGCCGCTATCCTACCTTTCTGTTGACTCTGAAGAAATGGAGATCAAAGTCGTAAAGGACCGAAAAGCTAGCGGAGGCAATACTTCTACTCCAGTAATGCCTTATGAAGTATTTGATACAGCGGATCCTTATCTGTTCGATGAGAATGGCTACAGAGTAGAAGTGGCTGATCTGATGCAGCGTGACGGAGATAAGTATTACTTTATACCAAAGAATGCGGTTGAGTTTGATCCTTTGCGTTTTTCGTTCAATGTGTTAGTTAAAAAAGAAATGAAATACGAGAATAATAAACACTACAACTTACGCGTTTCTTGCGTTGATAAAGACATGAAACTTGCCCAAAAACTCATCGCAATATTTGGAGATGCATCAAGAAGGGGACTATCTCCGCTCAACATAAGCGTGAATAACCAGGATGTTTCTGTGGAGTCTCTAATTAACTCTTCATTTGCTGACAATGACTTTGTCTTTATCGAGTCAGACGATGGTGTTCATTACTTTGATTCTGATGAACCAATTGACTTTGAAAGTATTCTAAACTCTCATACAAATATTTGGCTTAGTGTAAAATCGTTTGGCGATTTAATTAAAGATAAAGCTGACAATCAATTTACGGTCAGAACTCCTACAATATATTCTACGAAAAAATACTCCATTACGGGATACTCAAAATACTTCGATTTTGAAAACACATTAGATGAATTTGGAAATGAAACAGTCGTTGTTGAAAATCCTTCATTCCCGAAATCCCAATATACTTATATTAATTTATTTGAAGATGAATGTGGTGTCATGCTTCTGGAAAGCAAACAAAAGGGGTTTATCTTGATTGCAGAAGAAAGCTTCTTCGAGAATCTAAGCAGTAATTCTAAATTCGTATATGAAATACTAATGCAAGTATTTCTGCAGTCATATTACCGAACACCTGAAAAGAACATTTGGATCACTGACAGTGCCGTTGACTTTATTGCATTACAAGAAATAAAACACGGCTTAAAGCATGAAAAGGTTCGATTAGACGAACTGCTTTACAATGGCCATTACGATATTGGCGATCAATACAAGCTAATCGAAGTAACGACCTCAAATCCTAATGTCATGTTCCAAGGAATAGGTAGTGAACAAACATTATTGTTCTTTAAATACAACTTACCAACGGATCCTAAAAAAGAAGAGGACCATATATCCGTTTACACGACAAGACAAACGGTTATTCAATACAAAAAGCAATCTATTAACAAAGTAGAGAATGAGTTAATTGTTCAGCCGATTTATCAAGACACCGGAAACTTCATTGTGATTAAGCCTTATAAGAGCTCCATGTTAAAAATTCATACAGATATGGAACAGGTATTAAGGGTGCCAGAGTCTCACACAAGCTTTACCTTAAGCTGCAGAGACAACATTTTTAAATTAATGCCTGATAACCAGTACAATCCAAACACTGATGGTTTAAAAATGGCAAATGTCAAAGTAATAAAGAATGTAGTAACAAAAAATTATGACATGAGAATCTTAGGTGGCGGACTGCCTGAAGACTACGAACCGAATTTTAACTTATTAGATATAGGCCATATTGAAGGGCGACCATACAGGATCGGTTCAACAATGATCATTACGCTTCCTAAGAGACTAGAGCAATATAAAGAAATCATCGAAAACGCTATTAAACGACATGCTACATCCGGTGATTATCCCATCATCTTGTTTGAGTAAAGGGGTTGATAAATCGTGAACAACAAGCTTATAAAACTAGATTTTACTAACGGCATCCGTGCAGATGATATTCAATATAACTTTGACATTATGCAAAGGCAAGCAGACAGAGAACGAGCTCGTATTGGCGGTTTTGGAATAGTTGAAGGCTTCGAGGTTGAAGTCCTTTCTGATACACAGGTCAGAGTGAAACAAGGGATTTTAATTAACGAAAAAGGTGAAGAGTTAATTATTCCAGAGAAACTTATTCCAATCGCCCCACCAGAACCACAGGTTCGCGAACTATTGAAAAGTGATGAAGCAATTGAAGTTGATGCGAATGGACAAATTAAATTGCCTCACAAACCTTATTCCAGAACAAAAAGAGGCTACTTTAATACGACCTTTTATCAGGACAACTATCCAACTACAGAGCTGATTATAAGCGATGCTAATAATCCAAGTGAGCGCATTAGAGCCATTCGTGTTGAAGGCAATTTAATCACATTAGATGCAAACATCTGGGCCGGTAAGAAAGTGCTCGTCAAATATGAATACGCATTTAACCGACTAGATGCCATCGTTATTGATGAGAGCGGAAACTATCCGGAAAATCCAGTTAGAGGAACTATGAGTACCTCACCATCACATGTAGATTTAGAGCAATTCAAAGGACACTTTATCATTGCAATCATTGAGGTAGTCGTAGGAGAACAGAACTCATTAAAAGCTCATGACGACTATAAGACCTTTAGAAAAGTCTATGTAGATAGAAACAACAGGCTTTTCTTAAATGGAAAGCTATACAAAGAAAGTCAATTTGTTTATTTTGAAATGCCGAAAGATCCTCAAATTAATGATCTTTGGTATGACAGCAAAAACAATAAGCTGAACATCTGGAAAGACCAAGATGGAACAGTCGGCTGGGTTACGATTAACGAAGAGAGACATATTCCAATTAAAGAAGTCAGAATCTATACTCCAGAAGAAAATCCGGAAGATCTGCAGACTTTTAGATTTGGAGAAGAAGAACTGAACTTACGCTTCGTTCCTGGCCATAATCAACTTGAAGTTATCATTGACAATGCTCCTTTAATGAGCGACCAGTTTGATGAAATTATTGACCCTACAGCAACTGAATATGTTAATTCAGGCGTAGGCTTCAAATTAAAAAATCCACTAGATAAAGCAACATATGTGGAAGTAAGAGTGCTGCACTCTGTTCAAATTACGCCGCTAAGAGAAACATTCCAAAGGTCTGCAATCTTTGTCAATGAAAGCTTTGTATTCCATTCTTCTAGTAACACGGCGCAACTATACTTCACTGACGCTCCTTATATCATCGGAGAAAATCAACTTGAAGTTTTTGTTGACGGAGTGAAGCTAGAAAAAGACCTGGAATTCATTGAAGTACTTCATGCAGATAATCCAGTTAAGGATCCTGAAAACATAGGCAAATCATCAAATGTTTACAAGGTCTTAAAAGAGATTGAGCCAGGGCAAAAAGTCTCTTACAGGATTACAAAGAATGTTTATACTTACGACCACTTAGATGCTTTGATGAATGACATCGAGGCCAAAGCAGATACAGCATTAGAAGAGATTGACAAAATCAAAGAAGAAATCGATGCAATGGACCAAAGTGTCACATCAAAATTCAATACGATAGATAACAACATTGTTCAGATCGCTCAACAACTAGGAGAGCAGGACAACTATTTGAAGAAGACCGATGAACTTACGGTGAAAAATATGCCCCAAATTGTTTTGGATGGCATCTTTGGTTCTAGCTTTACAATAACAGAACCAGCTGAAAGCATTATCGCTATTCCAAAAACAAAGTTGACAGACTTCATGCTTGTATTTTACGTCAGCCCAAGTTTAAACAGAGTGCTGTTAAAAGACATTGATTATGTGCTTCAAGCAGAAGGAGAAGACCTTTTCCTTATGCTTAATAGCGAATTAGTGGATAGCGCTAATACAATCTATATTGCTGGAATTCGATTTGGTATAGAGCGGGAGGAATAATATATGCAAGATCCTAAGATATCATGGTTCGTAAAAGATCCTGATGGCATCTTTGTGCCGCAAAATGAATACCATGCAGGTACTTACACAAAGGCAGATAAGATCGTCGTAGATTTTCAAATCTGGAACAATAGGTGGGGCGTTGAGGATGTAAAAGAGCTAACCAATCCAGTATTGAATTTCTACTTCGACACAATTGAAGATGCAACATTGTTAAGTCTTTGCAAGATCACTGTTGACGAGTACGACAATATACCTCTTATGATTAAAGAGCAGAAAGCCTCTGCAGTTCTTGGCCGATCTTTGAGTGGTGTCAAAAACAATGGAGACGAGACAGCAGCAGCAAATCGAAACAATTTCGTCAATATTCGATTTGAATTTGATGCGGCGGATTATCGCTTAAAAGAGAATGATCTGAAAAATCTATATTTCGAATTAGTCTCAATGGATTAAGCAGCGAAACCTTAGCAGTCAACAACCCACCACTTAAAGCCTAACGGTTTTTGAAGTGGGGCTTGTAGAATAACTACAAGCCTTGTTGATTAGTCTCAACCAGGAAATTATCCATCGGGCTACGTTATGTGAGAATGATATAGGCATCAAGGGGTGCTCCACAAGCTCCTTGCTCTGCGTGTAGTGGTTAAACATCTCTGAGGTGTAAGAGAAGTGCTACTACTGAAAACCTCACATAGCATTGGCAATGTGGACCTACAGAGGCTTCCTCTGCATTACCTTTCAAGGAGGTTTTTTCAACGGTATATGTATTATCAATGGAAGGCAAGCCTTTAATGCCTACAATAGGTTCAACGACAATTACGAAAGGAGAGGTTTTTGTGAGCCTCTCTTTGTTTATTTAAGTGAATGTACTAGGTAATAACTCTATGGGACTTTGAAATGGAGTGATGAATATGAACAAGTTACTGGATAGATTCGTCTACCTTCTAGGTGTCCGGAAGATAATTGCACTTACGTTAACTGGGACATTTGTTTGTTTATCAGTAAATGGGCTGATTACGAAAGACGAATTTTTACCTATTTTCTCATTAGTAATAGGTTACTACTTTGGCAAGAGTACGGCCCTTGAGAAACCGCACGAGCAACACGAACATGAAGAGGAAAAGAATCAAGGGGGGTAATGAGCAATGACATTGCGAAAAAAGATGTATTTCGTGTTCGGAACTGTACTCATAGCAGGCTTAACATTGATTAAGGCTGTTGGCAATCCCGCAGTTCCAGCACCAACACTATTCGGCATCGACCTCTACTTCTTTTGTTTCACCTTAGTTTATTCAGCTATTATCATGAGTGCGTTGGAATATTTTGTTTTCTATCGCCTCGACTTTATTAACAAGAGGTTAAGCCAAATCCAGTCCGGTTGTTCAGGCACATGTAAGCACGTTGTCGATACGGCTGATGACGATGAAATAAGTGACATCGCCAAAGGAATTAATAAAGTATTAGATCTTTGTCGGAGTGCAACCGAAGAGCTAAAGAAGCAGAGTGACTTATATATGTCTCTTGTCGAAGATACTCCTCTCTTAGTACAAAGATTTTCGCCGGACGGCACATTAACATTCGTCAATAAGCCCTTTGCAAAGCTACATGGCAAAACAATAAAAGAACTCATCGGCACAAACCTATTTGACTTCATTAAAAAAACTGGTGGAAATCTACAGATGATTAAAAAGAACCTCAATAATTTAAGTCCCCAAAAACCAAGCGTTACTTATCTCAACGATACTCCATTGTTTGTAAACGGATTTGAACCTAGATGGATTATGTGGGTGAATCGCGCAATCTACGACAAATACGGCAAGATTGTCGAGTATCAGTCCGTTGGAATGGACATTTATCAACAAAGCGGCCCTAGCAGAAAGCTCAGCCATTTAATCAATGATGTTTTGAGTTTGGTTTACATCATCGGGAAAGATGGCCAAATAAAATACGCAAACAATGCAAGTGAAGATACCATAGGAATTAAGCCCACAGACTTGATTGGTACCAACTTCCACGACTTAATTTCTGAAGAGGATCAGCTGCTGTTTCAAGAAGCTCTTCAGAAATGTATTGAAAGCAAAGAAATCTTGATTAAAGAGTTCAAAGTAAAAACTCAAAATGAAGAGTCAGTTATTTTGCAGATGGCCATAGATGTTATTATGGATGATGACCAAAACGTCACCAACCTTGTAATCAACGCGAGAGACATTACAGAGGTTAAGGATGCTCACTTAAAAGCAATTCAAGCTTTTGAAACTATGAATCTTATTCTTGATAGGATCAACACACTTGAAACCATTATTGAGAAAAGTCCTGTTATTGCGTTCGTCTGGAAAGACAAAAATGTCGTAGATTATGTTTCAAATAACATATCCCTACTCGGCTATGATGTAGAAGATTTTATCAATGGAGAACATGACTTTATTGATATCGTACATCCAGAAGACAGAGAAAAAGCTTTGAATACACTTAATCCTGAAATAAGCAATCACGAAGTAGAAAATCAGATCGAATATCGCGTTGTTGACAAAAACGGAAAGGTTTTCAAAGCGACGGACAAAACTTTTATGGTTGAGAAGGATGAGGGGAATATCACCTGCTATAAGGGGATTGTACTCACAAATATCAACCTACTTACCGAGCCGTATCTCAACAGAACCTTCGACAGCAACAACAGGAATCTGAACGACTATTAATCTTAGGGAAGTAGGTGAACGATATGGACATGGATGCATTTATGACGCTTGCTCTTGAGAAGGGTTTATTTGCCGCTCTTTTTGTTTTCGCTTTCATCTTCATATTAAAGGAGAACAAGAAAAGAGAAGAGAGTCAAAGGGATTTGTTCCTTGATTTATCTGACTCTTTGGAGAAAGCGAAAGATGCAATTCTCATCATTGAAAACAAGTTAGAGAGAGTAGACAACAACACTACTAATCTAACACAGGATTTTCTCGAAATAAAATACATGATTAATAGCATGGAAACTATTTTAAAGAACAACATTCGAGGACAGAACAATAAAAAGTAATATTCAGGCAAGCATCCGATAACGAGGTTCAAACAGATGCTTGCCTGACAATGTATAAGAGCAATCGCGAAAGTAATATAAATACGAAGGCATTTTAGATTGGAGGTCGAGGAAATGTCAATAGGCAGAGGCGTTAGGAAGGTTAACGAAACTATTTTCCAAGAAGGCCGAACTTTGATTATCACTGAAGAAAACGACGATAAGTTGGATTGGAGTAAAATTCCTGACGGTACTTTGAAAGTACATCCTAAAACTGGAGAGATGTTTGTCAAAGTCGAAGGCGAGTCAGACTGGATCCCAGCTGGCATTAATCAAAAAGACGGGACCATTCAAATCTTAAAAGATTCTAAAATCATTCAGGAAGTGTTTGTTATTAAAAGTGCCGATGATGGTAACGGATACTTTACCTATGTAAATAAACATGGTGATGAGCGTTCGAAGCCAATCATGATTGAAAACGGCATTGAATACCAAGTATTTGAATTAGAGCATTCACCGAATGCTTCATACATCATGGGAAGAAATAGAATTGAAGCAATTATTGATGATACACTTACCCGTTCCTCCGCAAGTGGTGGATTAATCGAAATTGACAACAAACGTGTAGGAGTTATCAAAGAAGAAGAGGGAACAGAAATCGTTATAAAATACACTTTATACGATAGAGCCGGAAGTGCCTACCCTCGTATTTATGTAGACGACAACGAACCGGATACGTCAATCTTGGTACCAGGAGATCTTTGGCTAGATACTAGCGAGAGCATTGAGTAAAATGAGGTGAGCAAGAATGAACTTAAAACCAAGTCCAAGAAAAGTAAATGACCGAATTCTTAGCCCTGAGCTAAGAGCAAAGATAGACGGGAAGCTCGATAAGATTTCCGCTGAAGCGATTTACCGAAAGAAACCTATCCCAACAGATCCAGAGACATTAATTAAAATGGACGAATTGAGTGCAGCTGTAAGGTCCGCTATTCAAAGTGGCGGCGGTGGAGAGCCAGGTTCAGGCGGCGAATCCTACGATGATACCGAGCTTAGAACCCGTATTAGTAACGTGGAAACGGAGATTGCAGCGCATAAGGCAGATGAAGTTAAGCATATAACTTCAGCAGAAAGGGCAAGTTGGAATAACAAAGCTGAAGTAAACCAAATTCCAACAAAAGTTTCCCAGCTTGAAAACGATAGAGAATATGTAACGCAGGAAGAATTAGGCAATACCGGA